>Ga0247610_10000038_pt1 | contig 203012 bp, 151 predicted proteins | sample 174DNAGHGhighgp2_FD_193483 | JGI IMG/M metagenome (GOLD analysis project Ga0247610, IMG submission 193483) | Sheep rumen microbial communities from Palmerston North, Manawatu-Wanganui, New Zealand - 1742 DNA GHGhigh gp2 | ecosystem: Host-associated > Mammals > Digestive system > Stomach >...
CCAGCGGTCTCCTATATATCGTCGTTTTCTTCATGATTACGTCGTTCTGTACTGCAAAGGTACGAAATTATATCGAATTATCGTCAGATATATCTGACTGTCAGTTAATTAATTTTTAGAACATTCCCTGTATGATTCAACAAGAAAAACGTTTTGTTTGCTTCACGTAAACATTATGTTTCAACGATGCAAACCATGTCTTTGCAACGTGTAAACGTAGTCTTTTCATCGGCAAAAAATATCAGTTGCCATGATCATCATTGTCAGTGGTAATCGTCATTGTATATTTTCATATAAATCATTCCATTTATCTTTGTTTCTTAAAAAAAAATACCTATCTTTGTGGCGATAATATTGTCACCTAAACATCTAAACGAAAATCTGCTATGAGAAAGGATGGTTTTTGGTATCGGGTATTTGACCTCTATTATGACGGCTTCCGCAACATGACTTTGGGTAAGACGTTGTGGGCAATCATCCTCATTAAGTTGTTTATCATTTTCGTGGTACTCAAGATCTTCTTCTTCCCCAACTTCCTCAAGCAACATGCTCCAGAGGGAGGGGAATCTGAATTTGTGGGAAATGAATTGATAGAAAGAGCTAACTAAACTGTTATTATATGAATCATTTACTTTTAGACGTTACAACGGGAACGATAGACTGGTCAAGGGCACAGTTTGCGCTTACCGCTATCTATCACTGGCTATTCGTACCGCTCACGTTGGGACTTGCCGTTATCATGGGAATCATGGAAACACGCTATTACCGAACGGGCGACGAATTTTGGAAAATCACCGCACGCTTTTGGCAAAAGCTGTTCGGTATCAATTTTGCCATGGGTGTTGCCACTGGTATCATCTTGGAGTTTGAGTTTGGTACCAACTGGAGCAACTATTCGTGGTTTGTAGGCGACATCTTCGGTGCGCCATTGGCAATAGAGGGCATCATAGCTTTCTTCATGGAATCAACATTCGTGGCGGTGATGTTCTTTGGATGGAATAAGGTGTCGCGTGGATTTCATCTCGCTTCTACCTGGCTAACGGGTTTGGGCGCAACCATTTCAGCATGGTGGATTCTTGTGGCTAATGCTTGGATGCAATATCCTGTGGGTTGCGAGTTTAATCCCGATACCATGCGCAATGAGATGGTATCGTTTTTCGATGTGGCACTATCGCCTTTTGCCGTAGGAAAGTTTTGCCATACGGTTACGTCTGCATGGATTATCGGAGCGGTGTTTACCGTAGCCGTGGGGTGTTGGTACTTGTTGAAGAAACGCGAACAGAAACTGGCTTTCGAAAGTATCAAGATTGGCTCTATCGTGGGATTGGTGGCTTGTGTGTTGGCTTTGGCAACAGGACATATCTCTGGTGAACAAGTGGCGAAATCACAACCTATGAAACTGGCTGCTATGGAGGCTCTCTACAATGGAGGTATAGACCAGAGTCTGACGGGTGTGGCTTGGGTGAATCCGTTTAAGCAACCTGATTACCAGAATGAGGAAGAACCACCATTGCGCATAGCTATGCCTTACGCATTGTCGGTCATGGCAACGAGAGACATTCATGGATTTGTACCAGGCATTAACGATTTGCTCAATGGATATACTCTTCCAGATGGAACGAAAGAGTTGTCTGCAGATGAGAAAATCAAACGTGGAAGGGCTGCCATCTACGCACTTATGTCGTATAGAAATGCCAAGAAAGCAAAATCGGAAGAGGCTGCCGCACAACACTTAAAGGTATTGAGGGAGAATATGCCTTACTTTGGATATGGTTACATCAAATCCAAAGACCAGTTGGTACCTTACATCCCCGTTTGTTTCTGGGCATTCCGCTTGATGGTGGGATTGGGTTGCTTGTTCATGGCATTCTTCGCATTGGTGTTGTTCTTGATATACAGGAAGAAAGACCTTGCGCAATTCAAATGGCTTTTGATAGGAGCTATCGTATTGGTACCGTTGGCGTATATTGCCAGCGAGTCGGGATGGTTGGTAGCTGAGTTCGGACGACAACCGTGGACGATTCAGGATATGTTGCCTACGTGGGCTGCCGTGTCTGACGTCAATTCCAGTTCGGTGATGTTGACGTTCTTTATCTTCCTTGCTCTGTTTACTACGATGCTGGCGGTGGAAATCAACATTCTGCTCAAGCAGATTAAGAAAGGACCGGAGAGATTGGACATTGAACATTGACCGTAGAACATTGAACATTGATTATTGACCATTGAACATTAAGGATTGAATATTGAAAATTATACGATTATGACATACGATTTTTTGCAACATTATTGGTGGTTCTTGGTTTCGTTGTTGGGTGCCTTATTGGTATTCCTGATGTTCGTACAAGGAGCCAATTCCATGATATTCCAATTGGGGAAGACGGCTGAGGAACGCCGTATGTTGATTAATTCCACAGGACGGAAGTGGGAGATAACGTTTACCACGTTGGTCACGTTTGGTGGAGCATTCTTTGCTTCCTTCCCATTGTTTTATAGCACAAGTTTCGGAGGTGCTTATTGGTTGTGGATGATTATATTATTCTCTTTTGTCTTGCAAGCCGTGAGCTATGAGTTTCAGAATAAGTTGGGTAATTTGCTTGGAGCAAAGACATTCCAAGTGTTTCTCGTGATAAATGGAATCTTAGGTCCTGTGTTGCTTGGGGGTGCAGTTGCAACGTTCTTTATGGGAAGCAACTTTATAGTAGATAAGAGCAATATCACACAGATGGCTCAACCGATCATCAGTCGTTGGGCAAATGCCAGTCATGGACTTGATGCCTTGCTCGACATTTGGAACGTGGTATTCGGATTGGCCGTATTCTTCTTGGCACGTGTACTCGGTAGCTTATATATAATAAATAATGTGAACGATGATGTCGTTCGTTCTCGTGCAAGACGACATCTGTTGGGAAATGCCGTGGTGTTCTTGGCATTGTTTCTTGCTTTCTTGTTCAAGGTTGTATTGGGCTATGGATATGCGTATGACGACAATGGTACAATCAGTATTGTTTATCAGAAATATCTTACCAATCTCATAGAAATGTGGTATCTGACGGTTGTCATCTTGGTGGGTGTGGTTTTATTGCTTTACGGTATATTGAAGACTGCTACCAACAAGAGTTATATCCGTGGCATTTGGCCAGCAGGTATCGGCGTGATATTGGTGGTGTTGTGCTTGTTGTTATGTGCAGGATGGAACCACACGGCTTATTATCCCAGCAACGAAGATTTGCAGAGTAGCCTCACCATTGTTAATAGTTGTAGTAGTGAGTTCACTCTTCGTACAATGGCTTACGTGAGTATCTTCATCCCATTCGTGCTTGCCTATATCGCATACGCATGGAGAGCACTCGATAGAAAAGAAATCGACAAGGATGAGATTGCTCATGGAGATGCTTATTGATAATTGATAAAGTCTCTAAGGTCTCAAAAGGCCTTAGAGACCTAATGACTTGAATGACCCTAACCCCCTTCATCATGAATCTAAAAATACATTATTTCGTTTTCATGTTATTATGCTCCCTTTCCTTGGGAGCAAAAGCCCAATCCAACGATACTATTCGCCATGAGGTATTGTTAGAAACTTCAATGGGCAATATCCGATTGGTGCTTTACAATGAAACTCCGCTTCATCGCGACAATTTCCTTCGGTTGGTGAAAGATGGATATTATGATGGCAACTTATTCCATCGGGTGATTTCCAACTTTATGATTCAATCGGGCGATTCCACTTCACGACACGCTAAACCAGGAAGCAGCGTAGGAGAATATTCGCCTGATTATACCATTCCAGCCGAAATCGTTTATCCCAAGTATTTCCACAAACGTGGGGCATTGGCTGCCGCACGTGAAGGTGATGAGGAGAATCCGCAAAGAGCATCTTCATCATCCCAATTTTATATTATCTATGGCACAAACCATAGTGATGCAGACCTCGACCGCTTTCAAGAACTGTTGGATGAGGCTACACAGGGTAAGACAAAAATGACCAAGGAGATTCGCACACATTATCGTAAGTATGGGGGAACGCCCCATCTCGACGGACAATACACCGTGTTTGGAGAAGTGATTGAGGGAATGGATGTAGTGAAAAAGATAAATCGGGTATTCACGGATGATTACGACCGTCCCGTTGATGATGTTCGGATTGTAAAGGCTACGGTTGTGAGGTGAATTTACCTTTTCTCACATTCATCAGTTAGAAAACTATACACATAGCCAGATGATTGAAAATACAAACCTGTCTTAGGATTATTCAGTTTCTCAAATAGACGGGAAGTGTAAACCAAATCAAAAGCCTCATGTATAGTGAGTTTTCTCTCGTCCATCAAACGAACTATCATATCTTTCACTATGTCCTCTTTCATGTTTTGGAATTCGGCTTGAGATACTTTCATAGTTTGATTAATTTGTCAATAGCCCTTTGTGTACAAAAAGCATATTGGAAAGTGATACCTTTGATATATTGAATGCGCTTGAGAAATTCGTCAAAAGAGATGTAGCCCTGTTTGAAACGTGTAATCTGTGCACCTATTCGGTCGTTGGCAATTGGACCATAAACAATGTCATAGTTGTGCAATGTAAGACCATTTGGTTCAGAACGATGATTGAAAACAAATTGTGCCCATTCTTTTGAGTATTCCTCAAAATGTTTATAGCAAAATTGTTGCAAAAGGGATTCGTCAAATTCATAGACATTAACTATTGGAGTAGAATCCTCAAACTCCGCCTTGAACTGGGCCATCTCCAATGCTTGATTCTTGTCTGTAGAGAGGTATAAAGCTTTACCAAAATCCTTGTTCGGTTTGGATTTTGATAAATCAATCTTCTCAATATAAACAGTAGAACCATGATATAGTTTCATAGTTTGCCTCCTTTTCGTTGACAATAGGATTGTAGGGTATCTATATTCTCATCTACAGAGAGTGTGTGCATGATGTTATAATGTTTGTCACATAATAGTAATGCACCATATTCACTGAGGTAGTTGTATGCTTGAACTTCTGTTATCTTGCATCGAGAGGCAAACGCTGACACCAGCAAGATAAGATACTCTATTTTGTCCATCATTAACTTGGTCATAGTTGATATTTAAAAGTTTATCATGCATTCTTTTTGCAAATGTACAAAATATTTTAATAACTATGTATAGATTGTTTCCTTTTTTATACAAACATCGTCTTATGTTAGTTTGATATTATTGTTGGATAAATGTGAATAATAACTTTAATGTCTTTCCTCCCATGCCGGAACAAACACTTGGCGCATGAGATAGAAGACCCAAATGGTGATGAACATTTGGAGAAACATGGATGCTATATGATACCATGGAGATGTCGGGTAGATGTTTGTGGTGGCATAGAAGATGTTAAAGGCAAAAGGTAATAATTGCCATACGAGGATGGCAATGCCCAAATGCTTGAGTCTTCCGCCGTGTTGTGCTACCAGATGAATGCCGAAGATGATGAGCGAAGCGGTATATAGGGTGGAGATGATGCCTATTACAATGTGATAGGTGGCTAAAGCAGGGGAACCAAATTCGGGCATAGGGATGATATATCCGAATAGTACACGTATCACATAGAATATAAGCGTAGCCCATAACGAACCTTTTGCCCATTTCATGGAAGTGGGAAAACTCATGATGAGTTGTCCCAGAATCCATACAAATGTAATCCAATAAAGCATGTAAAACATTCCACCCCAAGAAGAACGTAATATATGCTTCAGGCCAAGGATGGTAACGTCATTGGAATCGACATAGAAAACCAAGGGCTTGACGTAAACCAACATGATAGCCACGATAGCTATGCGGAACCAAATCCTGAACTGTTTGTCTTTTTGGGGTGAAACGATGAAATTGTTCATGAAGTCTTAAAATGTTGCGGGCAGGGTAAGTAATTGATAGAACAAAGTCTTTGCCATTCGCTCTTGTCCTTTGTCGTTAGGATGAAGTTGGTCAATGTCAGGTTTGGCAAAGTATTGCAGGTGTTCTTCTAACAAGGGATACAATCCGCATGTCGCATTCCAGTCGATAACGGGAACAGCCCATAGATTGCCAGCCTCTTTCAAGCTCTGCACGTAGGCATCAACATATTCACCACATTTGTTTTGATAGGCTTCCGTTGGTTGTACGTTCTTGTCGTTAGGACCGAAATAGCCGCGGTGAATAGGTGTGAGCAATACGATTTGTTTGGTAGGATAGAGTTTCTTCACGTGATGAAGAGCCTTGTTGATACGTCCGCGATAGGTGGAGTCGGTCATGATGGGAGTGCGCATCTTGCGTGTTTGTAGCGTTTTCATCTGTCCACGTGCGGCATAAACCTGTTCGTTGCTTTCCGTGTACCATTCACCCACGGGTACAGAATTGTTGAAATCATTGGTTCCGCAAAAGATGAGAATGGCATCTACATCATCTCCATGCTCTTTGTGCAACTTATCCGCTTGGTTGGGAATATCGTTCCATTGCCTTCCGCTTATGCCATAGACAAATGGGGTGATGTCGAGCCAGTCTTGCAAGAATCCCCAATACTTTTTCTTCGACCCACTGTTGCGTGGATCGGTGATAGAATCGCCCAAATAAGCTACTCGCTTTCCCTTCCAAGGATGTGTGAACGTGGTCTGTGGAATGGCTGGTACAGTCAGTACCAAACATGTCAATAAGATAAAGAATCGTTTTGTCATAAGAATGTTCTTTGGTTTATTATTACAAAATTACTGTTTTTCTGCGTAATAATCCTTTAAATAACTACAATATTAATCATTTTTTACCAATCAACCCTTTGTTTTTAGAAAAAATGTCGTAAGTTTGCACCCATGAAAATTTGGTTTTTTGTTTTTACGCTTCTTCCCCTTTTGGGATGTATCTATGTAGGATGGCACATTTGGCGCATCCTTCCTTTAGCAAATATTTATAAGGTTATCATCATTGCTTTGCTCTTGGGATGTTTCTCCATGTTGTTTCTCAACTTCTCCTTTGGGCTCGAACGATTCTCCCTTCCCGTGGCACGTGTCATTTATGCCATTGGTACATCGTCTATCTTTGTCTTGCTCTATCTTTTCATGCTGTTCTTGGTGTTGGATTTAGGGCATCTGCTCCATCTCGTACCTACCTCATTTCTGCGAAATAGTGCGGTGGGCAGTTGGTCGGTGTTGGCAATCATGTTGACGATTTTCATCTATGGCAACCTTCATTATTATAATAAGGTGCGACAACCATTACAACTCACCACTACGAAACCATTGCCCAAGCCTGTGAAGATGGTGATGATTAGCGACCTGCACTTAGGTTACCATAACACACGGGCAGATTTTGAGAAATGGGTAGGCTTGATCAATGCCGAGAAACCAGACCTCGTCTTGATTGCCGGTGATATTATTGACATCAGTCACAAACCAGTGATGGAGGAGAACATGGCTGAGGTGTTCCGCCAAATACAAGCTCCCATCTATGCTTGCTTAGGCAATCACGATTACTATGCCGGTGAACCCAAATCGGAACAATTTATCCGTGAGAGTGGTATTCACTTGTTGAAAGACAGTTGCATAACCTTACCACAGGGCATTACACTCATCGGTCGTGATGACCGTACCAATATGCGACGCACCAGTGTCAAGGCATTGGCAAGCAAAGCCGATTTGTCTAAATATACCATTCTCCTTGACCATCAGCCTTATCGTTTAGAAGAGGCTCAACAATGCAATATCGACTTCCAATTCAGCGGTCATACTCATTATGGACAAGTTTGGCCCATCAGTTGGATAGAAGATAGGTTGTATGAAGATGCCTTTGGACCGTTGCAAAAGGGAAACACTCATTATTACGTGAGCAGTGGAATCGGTATTTGGGGTGGTAAGTTCCGTATAGGTACGCATTCTGAATACGTCGTGGCAACGGTTGGAAATGAAGAATGAAGAATGTAGAATGAAGAATCAGTTGATTAAAGCCAAATGGCGTCAGCTGATTCTTCATTCTTCATTCTACATTCTTCATTTATTTAAAGTATCTCTTCAAAAGTCCTGCGAAGCCTGCACCGTGGCGAGCCTCATCCTTTGCCATTTCGTGTACCGTGTCGTGAATAGCGTCAAAGCCGGCAGCTTTTGCTTCTTTGGCAATGCGGAACTTGTCTTCACATGCACCAGCCTCGGCAGCTGCACGCTTCTCAAGGTTGGTCTTGGTGTCCCAAACACATTCGCCCAACAGTTCGGCGAAACGACTGGCATGATCTGCTTCTTCAAAAGCATAACGCTTGAATGCCTCTGCAATTTCTGGGTAACCCTCACGGTCGGCTTGGCGAGCCATTGCAAGATACATACCCACCTCACCACACTCACCATTGAAATGGTTGCGCAGGTCGTTGATCATTTCTTCGGGTACACCAGGCAACTTACCGTCACCAATCTTATGAACCGTAGCGTATGTTGTTTCGCCTTCATCCTTCAATTCAGAGAACTTAGATGCGGGAGCCTTACAGATAGGGCATTTCTCAGGTGCCTCTGTTCCTTCATAAATGTAGCCACAAACGGCGCAAATAAATTTTTTCTTCATAATGTTTTGTTGTTTAAATAGTTAATAAATCTTGTTCTGCTTGTCCTTTTGCAAAGATAGTGTAATTTCTTTAAATTGCAAAGTTTTTTACATTTTTTATGTATTTTAAAGTGAAAGGGCAAATCTCTCACCCTCTCACTTCTCATCTCTCACTTCTCAGTTTGCAGTCACCAACTTCACTACCTGTGTCTTATATCCTTCTCCCGATACTCGGAGATTTACCTTGCCGGCGTTCTTGCCAGCACGAAGGATTACGAGCGCAGAGCCATTGAAAAGGCGACGATGATTTCCGACATGCAATTCCTCGCTTGTGATGTCACCATTATCTACTGCAACGATGCGAGCATCACCTTCCACTTCAAACGTCAGTTGTTGGTTGGCTCCCCACACTCGTCTGCCTTTCTTGTCAACGGCATAGATACGTACATGTTGCAAATCTGTTCCATCTGCTTTCCATGTTTGTGGGTCGGCAATAGTAACGAGTTTAGTTGCTTCGCCCGTGGTCTCTATTTGATGTCGAGCCACGGCTTTCCCGTTCTTATATCCAATGGCTTCCAACTTTCCTGCCACGTAGTCAATACCATCTATACGAATCTTATTGCGGTTCTTGGGATTGGTAGAGTTTTCCCGTTCTGCCACGCGTTTGCCGTTGAGCAAGATTTCCACACGGTCGCAATTGGTGTAAACATTGATCGAAGCCTTCGTGCCAGGCTTACGGTTCCAGTTCTCACTCATGTGCGCCGTTCCCACTTGCACGTCGTTCCAAATCACGTCTGAGTTGTCATCATCTATCACGCCGATATGAACGGTGGGTTCTTCGCTAAACATCGACTTCAACAAGTAGGCAATGGGCTTTGGTTGCAATGACAAATCGAATGAACCTTGTGCCCATCCTTTTGCAGGCCAGCCCTGCGACTCTCCAAGATAATCAATCTGTCCCCAATAGGCAAGGCCGATAACCTTATCCAAATCCATTTCAAAGAAGTTGGGACCCATGTTGTTGGTATTGGCTTCGCTCTGGTAGAACACCATCCACGGGTTATTGCGTCTGTCACCAGGGAAATACATATACCTATAATTATATGCGGCAATGTCGGTTTCAAATACCAATGGGGCAGGGATGGAGTCGGTGGTCAGACTTCTGCCGCGTGGGTGCATGGCAACCGTTATCTTACGTGTGGGATCGTAGCGTTTCAATACGGGCTTCATCATGCGGTACGGTGTCACTCCCCAATCGCCGAAGGGCAGGTTGGCGTATGTCTGTAATTCGTTTCCTAAACTCCAGAACACCACGCAGGGGTGATTCCTGTCGCGTTTAATCCATTCGGGTAGGTCGTATGGCCACAGTTCCATCCACGGTTTGCGTCCGCCGGCAAACTGGTCGAGCCATTTGTCGTATAACTCGTCCACCACGAGGAATCCCATCTCATCGCAGAGGTCGAGAAACGACTTGCTGTAAGGGTTGTGTGAGGTGCGGATATGGTTAAATCCAAACTCCTTGAACATCTTCAGGCGTTTCTCGATGGCTCTTGGATAGGCTGCTGCTCCCAATGCACCATTGGTGTGGTGGTTGGCATTACCCTTGAGCAACACCTTTTTACCATTGAGCTTGAGTCCAAACTCTGGAGAAATCTCCACGGTACGAATACCGAAACGCTCACAAGCCTCATCCTTTACGTTTCCGTTTTCGTCAGCCAAAGTCACCACAGCCGTATAAAGGTTAGGATTCTCACAGCTCCACAGTTGTGGGTTGGCAACGTCAATCGTTTCCAATGCGATTTCATTGGTGCGCATCTTTCTGTTGAAAGGTTGCTTCGAGGTCTTCTCGTATATGGTAGTTCCCGTTGGGTCGAGAATCTTAGTTGTTATCTGAACGTTATTGGCTTTCGTATAATTAGCCACTTCCACCTGGATATTTACCTGACGGTTATCCTTGGTTGTGATAAAGAGCGGATGACGAGCTAAATAAAGATCGTTGGGCGTAACGATGATTTTCACGTCACGAAACAGACCGCCACCCGTGTACCATCTTGAGTTTAATGGTGCCGAAGTATTAGCTTTCACGGCAATGATGTTTTCCTTGCCATACTGCAACTTCTTGGACAGGTCAATCTCAAATCCCAGATAACCATAGTCGGTACCGCCCACGCGCTCACCGTTCAGGTAAACATCGCCCACGTACATGATTCCCTCAAAGTCTAAGAGGATGCGCTTACCTTTGAGACTTTCGTTAGGAGTGAAAGCTTTCACGTAGCAGCCAGTGCCCATCTCTTTGAAGGCACGGGCAGAAAGCCTACTCTTAAAGTTGGATGCACCGTCGCTGTTGTCGGCATTCTCGTCGGCACTGGGAGCCACCCAAGGCTGCTCAACTTGAAAGTCGTGAGGCACATCAACTGTTCTCCAACTGTCATTGGTAGTCGGGATAGCTTTCATTTGAGTGAGGTCCACGTCTCCTAAATGAAACTTCCATCCAAAGTTAAAGTTAATCACTTCTCGCACTTGTGCTGATGCCATCAAGCAACTCATAGCCATGAGGCATACGGTTAATAGTCTTTTCATATTTTATGTTGTTATGATTGGTTTGCGTTATAGTTTTATGATCATGTTTGAGAGAAAGGATTCATTCTCTTTGCAAAGATAATGTTATTTTTCACATTCACCAAATTTGCAGCATGGAAGTTAAGAAAAATGTGAATAACATGGCATTCCTCCGTTTTTTACTAAAACTATCTCATACAGAAAGACTAATCTCTTGCTTCTTGCCTCTTGCCTTTATTTCTCTGAAAGATTGCGACAAATCAAAATCTCCTAAAATTTCAAATGAGACGTTGGAAATGCCGAAAACTTGTTTTCTTGAGTGCAAAACTACATGTTTTTGGGGCTAACATATATAGTTATTGTCGTAACTATACATGTTATGACCGTAACTATATGTGTTAGCGAGCTAATTATATATGTTATGAAGGCTAAAAATTAACCTTTTTCCGTATAAAAATACATAAAAGTTGTGCATAAAAATACGGTTGATTTTGTAAGTGATTATTAATCAGATTGTTGTAAAACTGCTAAAATATTGCCATTTTTTTGACCGACGGACAAGTTGGTGAAGAATATCGCAGCCACGTATGTCGTTTTTATTACTTTTTATTGACAAAACGAAAGGGAATCACACCTGTTTACTGCATGGTACATAAAAAAGTGACATGCGATAACCACATGTCACTCTCGTATTCCTAAAACTTCAAATAATGAAATTCAGTTAATTACTTCAGCACACCAACGGAAAATTTGTAACCAACAGATAACTGGAGGGTGCGGTTCTTGTTCTTGTCCTCATACCACTTTCTGCTCCATCTGCCAGTCCAGGCGGTATTAAAGTTGTCCTTAACCACGTCAACAACACCGTCGTAGTATTTCAACTCAAGGTTCAGACCGAAAGGAAATTCGTAAGAAATGGCAATGGGGATTGCAAAGTCAAACTTGCGAATGTCATTCTTGATGTCGAAATTATCATCAGAATTGCCAAACTTAGCTTTGGTAAGGAATCCAGGTTGGATACCCGTGCTGAGTGCCAAGCCTTGCCATACATAGAATTTTGCCATGATAGGCACGATGACGTATTCTGTCTTCAACTTATAATTTGAATTTGAGACCTCAACACCCTGTTGCTCATACATCAGACCGGCGCTTACTCCGAACCAGTCCTCAAATTTGTATTCAACCTCAGCTCCAGCTGCAATTCCCCATTTGTTGTCTAAAATCTTTCCAGCACCAGAGATGTCTGAAAGATTAGCTCCTACTTTAGGCATTACTGATAATGTACCTTCATCAAGTTGTGCATGTGCGCTTAGAGTAATAAGCATCATGGCTGCAAATGTAAGTAACTTTTTCATATCAAAAACGTTAAATGGTTAAAAAACTTTTTAAAACTGTGCAAAGATAGAGATATTTTTTGTTTCTTTGTATAACTTTACGAAAAATAAACTTTGATATTTGATAAATATCAGATATGTGGATTTTTTATGACGTATATCATTCAATAAGAGAAACTGGTATGAAACAAAAGACTTTGATGATTTTGACATGTTTGATTCTGCTATCGGGACATGTATATGCACAGAAGTTTCAACAAGAGTATGGTAATGCCCGCAAGGCTTTCGTAGAAACGATAGCCACGCCTAACCATGCGGACAGCCATTACCGCTTGGGTGAGGAGGCTACGTTAAAGGTGGTGGCTCGTGAAGGTGGTCAACCCGTTCAAGGTACGGAGTTGCGCTATAAGGTAGGACCTGAAATGTTTTTGCCCAACACATGGAACACCACTCGTTTTGTGGATGGTGTTGCCACCATCAATATGGGTACGATGAAAGTTCCTGGCTTCTTGGCTTGCCAATATGAATATCAATTAGACGGGAAGAAATACACCGACCTCGTGAAATTGGCTTATACGCCTAAACAAATCAAGGCTTATACCACTATGCCGGCGGATTTTGTGCGGTTTTGGCAAAATGCGTTGAAAGAGGCAAGGAAGGTGGCGTTTGAACCTGTGATGTACGAGGTGCCTGATGCCACGAACAAGCAATTGGAAACCAAGCTCATTCGCCTGCGAGTGGGCAAGAATAAATGGATTTATGGTTATCTTACCCGTCCACGTGACGGAAAGAAACATCCTGTGGTATTGGTTCCGCCAGGTGCTGGAAGCAACAAGATTTTCCCATCCGACTATTTCTCTCATCAGGGATTCGTCTATATGAAGATTGAGATACATGGCAATGATCAACGGTTGCCCGATGATGAGTATAATGCCATGCGACAAAAGAAATGCGATGGGTATATGCGCCGTGGAATGGAATCGAAAGACACCTATTATTATAAGGATGTGTATGTGGGATGTGCCCGTGCGGTGGACTATCTGTGTTCTCTGCCAGATTGGGACGGCAAAAATGTTATCGTAACGGGTGGTTCTCAGGGTGGTGCACTCAGCATTATCACTTCGGCGCTCAATGAGAAGGTTACGATGTGCGCTCCCTTTTATCCAGCCCTATGCGACTTGACGGGATTCCTTCATCAGCGGGCAGGTGGCTGGCCTAAGTTCTTTACGTCGTGGTATAAGGATGGGAAGGTAGAAATTCCGCAACAGAAAGCCGTGGAAACCTTGTCTTATTTTGACGTGGTAAACTTTGCCCGTATCCTTCGTGTGCCCACGTTCGTGAGTTGGGGATATAGTGACGATACATGTTCGCCCACATCCGTTTGGGCTATGTATAATGAGATTACCGCTCCCAAGCAGTGTGACATTACACCCACCAGTGGTCATTGGCGTTTCGCCAGTAGTCAGGCAAAATGCCTTGAATGGATGAAGAAACATCTCAAATGATAGGAGGCAGATAGATACTCTTGACGTTACTGATTTTTCTTGTAACTCAGCACTGCCCAACAACCAATGAGAGAACCAATACACGCCAACGCTGCCACTTGATGAGCAATGCTTTGGAAATTGCCCCCACGTATAAATACGGTACGAATGGCATCAATGAAATAGTGCATGGGATTGACGTAAGTGGTGAGGTAAGCCCATGACGGCATGGAACGGGTAGGAGTGAACAGTCCGCTGAGAAGCAAGATGATGACCACGAAAAACCACATCACGAAGATTGCTTGTTGCATGGTGTCGCTATGATTGGAAACCAAAAGCCCGAAGCTACTGAAAAACAATGCGAGAAGCATGGCAAGCAGGTACACAAGTGATACATTGCCTTGGCAAGTAATTCCATAGATGAGCCAAGCAAGCAACAAACATACGGTGATGATAAAAATTGCAATGAGCCAATAAGGGATGAGCTTGGCAAGAATGAATGACCATTTGCTGACGGGAGTGACATTGATTTGCTCTATTGTTCCTGTCTCTTTTTCACCCACGATATTCAGGGCTGGAAGAAATCCACACATCAGCATGATAACGATGGCAAGCAAGGCTGGAATCATAAACACCTTGTAGTTTTGGTGCTTGTTGTATAGGTTTAGCGTAGAAACCTTGCTGCTGATAGATGACAAGTTGGGAGCGGCATTAGCCATGACGATTTGAGAGAGGTACGAACTGCCGATGGCACCTTTCGTTCCATTGACGGCATTGGCTGCGATGAGCACTTGTGGCTGCTTGCCACTTGCAATGTCTTTGCCGTAATGATTGGGAATGACGATGATGATGTCTGCTTGGCTCTTTTCCACTTCTTTCAAAGCCACTTGATAAGAAGGCTTCTGTCCGTTGAAAATGAAATAATGGCTTGCCTCAATGCTATGAACCAATTGTTGGGATAGGGTAGAGCGGTCGTTGTCAACCACATCCACCTTGACATTTTTCACTTCTTGGTTCATCACCCATGGCAATACGCACATGATGACAATGGGGAATATGAGAATTAGGCGTGGCAAGAACGGATTGCGCTTGATTTGAAGGAACTCTTTTTGGATGAGATATTTCAGTGTCATATTGTATCGATGTTTATTGTTCCAGACGTTTGTTGAATTTGGCGAGGGCAATGGCAAGGAAGAAGAGAGTCATACCAGCCAAGACGGCTATTTCTTGAGTTACTTCCTCAATGCCTACACCCATAATCATGAGCTTACGCATGGCAGAGATGTAGTAACGAGGCGGAATGACGGCAGATATATATTGCAAGATGAGGGGCATAGACTCGATGGGGAATAACATACCACTGAGCATGACAACCGGCATGAGCAGTACCATTGCCGATAAGAGCAAGGCTACGAGTTGGGTTTGCGCTACGTTGGAGATGAGTAATCCCAGTGAAAGTGCCAAGAGAATGTAAATGAGTGAAACCACCAATATCCATATCAAAGAACCTTGCAAAGGTACGTCGAGAACGTATCTTGCCATGAGCAAGATGATGACAAGAATGCCGAATGCCAATATCAGATAAGGTATGGCCTTGGCAATGATAATCATGATGGGACGAACGGGAGACACCAATAACACCTCCATTGTGCCTCGTTCTTTTTCACGGACAATGGAGATGGAAGTCATCATCGCACAGATGAGCATCAAGAGCATACCCATGATGGCTGGTACGAAATTATACGCAGACTTCATTCTTGGGTTATAGAGCATCTTAGCGTTTATCAAAGAACTTTGTGGGTTGGTGATGACAGATGCGGCATAATTGGTCCATTGTTGTGCCATATTAGGGTCGCTTCCGTCAACTATAAATTGAACACCCCCTCGCTTTGAGGCAAAGTCTTGTTGGAACACGATGGCGAGGTCGGCTTTCTGATTCCTGATTTGCAATTCCGCTTCATGCGAAGTAGGGACGGAACGGATGATGTCAAAATATTCAGAGGTGGCAAGGCGGTCTATGGCTTGTTGGGTGAGATGATCCATGTATTGGGTAACCACAATGGTACGTACGTTTTTCACGTCGTTGGTAATGGCAAAACCAAACAGGAGCATGAGTACGGTGGGCATTCCGAATAGAATGAGCATGGTACGTCTGTCGCGAAAAATATGTTTCGCTTCTTTGATGACAAAATGAATGAACTGTTTCATACGCTAATCACTTGTGCGGGTTGCCTGTCGTGCTAAATAAGTAAATACATGTTCCATGTCGGGTTGCTTGAACGATTGTTTGAGCTCGTCAGGCGACCCCATTGCCTTGATTTTTCCATCTACCATGATAGAAATACGGTCACAATATTCTGCTTCGTCCATGTAGTGAGTGGTAACGAATATGGTAATGCCCCGTTGAGCGGCTTCATAGATGAGTTCCCAAAACTGTCTGCGAGTAGCAGGGGCAACTCCACCAGTGGGTTCATCAAGGAACACGATGCTTGGCTCGTGAAAGATACTCACTGAGAAAGCCAGTTTTTGTTTCCATCCAAGAGGCAGACTCTTTACGAGATCATTACGATGGTCTGTGAATTGCAGCCTTTCCAATAGTTGGTCGGTTTTCTCAGTAATCTCTCGGTCTTTCATTCCATATATTCCAGCAAACAGACGGATGTTTTCTGATACGGTAAGGTCTTCATAAAGAGAAAACTTCTGACTCATATAACCAATGTGTTTCTTGATGTCCTCATGTTGCGTACGGATGTCGAAGCCCGCAACAGTTCCCGTACCGCTCGTGGGTTGGTTAAGACCAGTCAACATGTGCATGGCGGTGGTTTTGCCGGCTCCGTTGGCACCAAGGAATCCGAATATTTCGCCCCATTTTACGGAGAAAGAGATGTCGTCAACTGCATGGAACGAACCGAATGCCTTGACAAGATGCTGTACTTCTATGACATTGAGAGATTGGGAGGCATCTTTTGATGTCTGTTCGTTTGAATCTCTTGTGATGGGAGGAGGATTGAAGATGTCTGCAAAGCGATCGAGTATCACTTCTGGGGTGTCAATGCCTCGTATTTGTCCATGATCGAGAAATGCCACACGTTCACAACAGCGGATTTCATTCAAGTATGGAGTAGAGGCAACGATGGTGATACCTCTTTCCTTCAGTGTAGAAAGCATTTCCCAAAACTCCCTTCTGCTTACGGGATCAACACCAGTTGTGGGTTCATCAAGAAACAATACGCTTGGAGAATGAACCAATGCACATGAGAGGGCAAGCTTTTGTTTCATTCCGCCAGATAGTGCACCAGCCTTTCTGTCCTTGAAACGTTCTATCTGCGAATAGATGGTCTTGATGGAATCGTATCCTTCTTGGATAGTTGTGCCAAATACGGTAGCAAAAAACTCGAGATTTTCCTGTACGGTGAGATCTTGGTAAAGAGAGAATTTACCGGGCATATATCCTACTCGCTTACGAATTTCCCTCATTTGCGAAACTACGTCATAACCATCGACGAAAGCAGATCCGGCATTGGGCAGAAGGAGCGTACACAGGATACGAAACATGGATGTCTTCCCCGCACCGTCAGGACCGATAAGACCGAATATCTCTCCTTTGTTTACAGAGAAAGAGACATTGTCGAGTGCCTTTACCTTACCGTAGCTGATGGATATGTTTTTTGCTTCAATTGCGTTCATATTATTGGTGATTTTTGGGTTCTCGGAGTTCTCGGAGTTCTCCGAGATTATTCTCCTTGCAATTTTACTTCTCCATACATACCAATCTTGACAAATCCATCATTTTTAATGGCTATCTTGACGGCATAGACCAAGTCTGCTCGCTCATCATCGGTGAGAATGGTCTTGGGAGTAAACTCTGAACGATTGGAAATCCATGTAACGGTACCTTTGTACGTCTTCTTCTGGTTATTGCCATAATCGGCAAAGACGGTTACTTGCTGTCCTAACTTGACCTGTTGTAATTGGGCGGAAGTGACGTAAGTTCTGATAAACATGTTGTCTGTATCTGCCATCTTCAACAATGGCTTTCCCATCGTTACAAATTCTCCACGCTCTACATATTTCTCTAATACCGTTCCCTTCATCTGTGCAATGATATGACATTTACGCAGTTGGTCATAGAGTTGACTAACTTGTACGCTGGTAGTAGCTATTTGTGAGTTGAGTGTATGCACTTGTGTGTTGAGTGACGATATTTGTGCATTGAGTTGCTTCTGAAGAACTTGCACCTGACTTGTCGCATCGTCCAGCATCTTACTTGGTGCGGCACCATCTGCAACCAACTCCTTATAACGTCTTTGCTCTTGTTGGGCTTTTAATAATTGTTGACGTGTAGCTGCTATTTGCTTTTCCATATCAGGTTTCTGACTGGAATAGACAGTTTTTGTGGATTCGAGTTGCTTGATTTTCAACCATAATTGTGTGGTGTCTATCAAGCCAATCTCACTGCCCAAGTCAATTACATCACCTTCATGTACGTTGAAAGTAATCAATGCGCCACTTTGTTCAGCATATACTGTAGTTTCAGTAGCCTCAAATGTACCAGTGGCATCATATTCTTTTTCTTGATGATTACAAGCGGTCAATGTCAGAACCATGCTTGTTATGAACAATATCTTTTTCATATCTTAGTTATTTGTTGTATTCTTGAAGTCGTATATCTTTTTCAACATTTCTATTTCATGCATAGACAATTGCAATTTAGCGGCATTCTCGTTGTTGATTTCTTCCACGAGGTTGTTAACGTCGATGATTCCGTGAGAGAGTTTCGATTCTGCCGCCTTGCGCACGGAAGTTCTCAGTTTGATAATCTCAGAGTCTTCGTTCATAAGTTGGCGGTATCGTTGTATTTCTTCTTCTTGTTGTATTTGTTCCAATCGATTGTTGAAGAGGAACGTTTCGCGTTGTATGTTTATAGCTTCTCTTTGGGCATTGAGCTTTGCCTTGTCATTTTTCCGTGTGTATAAAGCTCCGATGTTCCATGTCAGTCTTGCTCCAATCATTCCGTTGAGTGACCATTTGTGACGCATCATGTCTTCAAACATATTATAACCAGGATATCCATAAAAGCCTGAGGCGAAAAGGGAAAATTTGGGTTTGAGATATGAATCGAGCAACTTTTCTTGTGCCTGTGTCAGTTGTTGCTGCGTGTCAAAAAGCTTTAGTTCTGGTCGATGATTTGTGTATTTGTCTGAAATATTACTTGCAATCGGCTTTGATACTTCTTTAATTTCTATTCCACAAAATGCCCCAAGCATCATGGTCAGCATTCTTTTTTGCGAAAGAAGGGTTGTCATTTGTTGAGCCACATTCAAACGCTCAGCCTTCATGTTGTTGTAATCACTTTCTGCAGCTGTTCCCCTTTTAAACATGGAAGCCAATTTCTTTTCATTGGCAGAAAGGAAATCCTGTAAGTATTGGTTCAACTGGATTTGCTCGTCGAGTAGTAAGATGCCAAAGTACATCTCATTGATTCTTTGGCGAATGGCATACATCGTAACGTCATGTTGAGCAGTCTGCATATTACCTTGTTGGCGAGCCACTTCCTTTTGGTTTTTGATGGTTCCACCATCATAGATGGGTTGAGTGATGTCTATTCCCACTCTGTATTGGTCTTTTTTCAGACCTTTCATGTTCATTCCCATTTGGTTCATCATCGTTTGCATCTGTTCTGGCCAAGATGCTACGTCGCTTTGGTAAGTGGCTTGAGCGGAAGCTGTGATTTGTGGCAACCATCCTTTCTGGATGTTTGCCATCGTCAAATGTGTTGTTTGCTCCATCAATTCATATTGTTTAATCAATGGATAGTTATGCTCTGCGGCACGATAACATTCCTCCAGTGTTTGGGCATGTGCCATCAGAGGTAGGAAAAGGGCAATGAGTATTTTCTTCATAATGTAATTACTTGTTTACGATGCAAAGATAGGGTGAAATAGGGATATATACGTTATCTTTATTGATAAAAGAATGTTCTTTTTGTACAAAATACATTTAAAAGAAACATGTTTTGATAAAAAACCATTATCTTTGCGTAAAAAATAAGCTATTATGGCAGACTTGCAATACATTACCTTATCACATATGAAAAGAGTATTTGACATGTATGATGACATGTCGGCTAACAATTACATTTCCCAAAATATGATTCTTGTTCGCAATCCGCCTCTCTTATGGTTGAAACGACTCCTGTCAAATGAGCCACGTGTGCTGAAAGAGATGAGAATCGTCATTCTCAAAAAAGGATGGACGAAGCCAACACTAAATCTGATGAACTATCTTTTTGAAGAAGGAGAATTGCTCTTTTTGGCATCAAATGCCATTGCACAGATACAAGATTGTTCTGATGATTTAGATGGTATAGGGTTTTCCTTGAGTGACGATTTGTTTAGTCTTGCACTCGGCAATCATGCACCGAAAGCATTTGATGGACATTTACGAGAGTTTCATTTTCATCTGAAACCTCGTGATATGGAATTTTTAGACCAGCTCCATCACCTTATATATAATAATATACGTCAGGATAATCATAGCGCACAGGTAACCCTACATCTTATCAGCACTTTTCTTTGGTATGTTGATTATTTGTATGGACAAAGTGAAGAAAATAACCGTCAAACTCAATCTCGTGAGCAACGATTGTTTTCTGATTTCATGCAATTGGTAAGTAATAATGCGGCTCGTCAACACCAATTGGATTTCTATGCGTCTCAGTTGTGTCTATCCACTCGATATGTGAGTACGCTCATTAAGAAAGTGAGTGGCAAATCTGCAAAGGCATGGATTGATGATGCCATTATTGCTCGTATCAAGATAGAACTGAAACACTCTGATAAATCTGTGAATCAAATTGCAGACGAAATGGATTTCCCCAATCCTTCTTTTATGTGTAAGTATTTCAAGCGTAATACGGGTGTTACGCCAATGGAATATCGCAAAAAGTAACCCATCAAACAGTGTTGATGGGTTTTCCTTCGATAAATGCCTTCACATTGTCTGTTACTATTTGAATCAAACGAATACGTGCCTCTCGCGTTGCCCATGCTATGTGGGGTGTGATGTATGCGTTTGTACAATGGAGTAGGGGATTGTCTGCTGCTGGTGGTTCTTGCCCCATCACATCGGTGCAATAGGCAGCAAGTTGACCATTGTTGAGTGCATCAGCCACTGCTTGCTCGTCAATCAATGGACCACGACCTGTATTGATCAAAATTGTAGATGGCTTAATCTTCTTGATGGAATCTGCATTGATAAGATGACGAGTCTCTGGAGTGAGAGGACAATGCAAGGAAATGATGTCGCTTTTTGACAGTAATTCCTCCATGCTTACCTTGGTAATTCCATCTTGTAGTGAGGAGGCTGACTTACTGGTAAAGGCAATCACTTTCATTCCAAAAGCAATCGCGATGGTTGCCACTCGTTGACCAATGTTTCCCAATCCCACAATGCCTATCGTCTTTCCTGCTATTTCTGTCAACGGTGTGTCACTATAGCTGAAGTCGGCACTGTTGCTCCATCTTCCGTTTCTGTTTTGAATAGAATAATGCTCCACTCGGTTTGTTACAGTCAAAAGATGTGCAAAGACCATTTGCGCTACACTGTCAGTGCTGTAAGCGGGAACATTGGTAACGATAATACCACGCTCATGGGCTGCATCTACATCAATCACGTTATAGCCAGTACCTGTTACACCTATATATTTAAGGTGGGGCAACTGCGCCATTTCTTCTTTCCCGAAGCAAACTTTATTGGTCAAAACGATGTCGGCATCTTTTGCACGAGCGACAGTTTCTTGGGGAGAAGTCCGTTCGTAAACGGTTACTTCTCCCATATTATCCAATTCTTTCCATGAGAGGTCACCAGGATTGGCGGTGAATCCATCAAGAATTACGATTTTCATGCTCTTTATTAAATGTTAGGTGTGTTCCACGTTTTGGTTCGTGTACATTGTATATTCTTTGTGAGTTTTCCTATCTTTAGGGTGAAATCACCTTCTTCCAATGTCCATTTACCGTCTGCTCCGACGAATGCCATGTCTTTAGCGGGTAATTGGAATGTGACGGTTTTTGTCTCACCTGGTTCAAGGGCAATCTTCGTAAATTGGCGCAGGCGTTTGTTGTCTGGTACGATTGATGCAACCAAGTCGCTGGTGTAAAGTAGCACGGGTTCTTTGCCAGATATATTTCCTGTATTCTTCACATCTACGGAAACGGTGAGTATGTCATCTGACGTGAATGAGGTCTTGTCAACTTGCAGATTGCTATACTCAAACGTAGTATAACTCATTCCGTAACCAAATGGCCATTGCAGCGAAACCTTTGCGTCATAGTTGTAGGCACCAGCCATCGTTCCCACTTCCTCACTCACCTTGTAGTCGTAATTGGCAAGTGAGTTGATTTCACGAGGATAGGTGTATGGCATCTTGGCAGAGAAGTTCACGTCTCCAGCCAAGAGGTTTGCCAGTGCATCTGCACCGTAGTTACCTGGTAAGAAGATGTGTACCACTGCTTTTGCCAATGGTTCGATATCTGCAATGAGGCGTGGACGTCCTTCATTCAGAATTAAGATGATAGGCTTACCTGTCTTGGCCAATTCCTTCACCAAGTTACGTTGGTTTCCTGATAACCATAAGTCGGTCAGGTTTCCTGGTGTCTCGCAATAACTGTTCTCTCCGATACATGCTACGATAACGTCAGCTTGTGCAGCAACTTGTACTGCTTTTTCTATCTGTGGCTGAAGCTCTTCATAGTAAGCACCGTTTTCATTATACCTCACACCTTGTTCTAATATGATGTTCTCTTGACCGTATTTGTTGCAGAGTGCTTCATAAATCGTGTTGTATTGCTCTGACAAGTCTTCAGCCTTTGAACCTTGCCATGTGTAACTCCAACCACCATTCAAACATCTCATTTGATTGGCATTGGGACCAGTGAGTAATATTTTCTTCCCTTTTGCTAATGGAAGGATGTTTCCTTCGTTTTTCAATAATACCTGTGACTCTTCTGCTGCATGGAGAGCTTTCAATGCAAACTCCTGACTTCCAAACTTTTCATAGTCTTTCCCGCCTGTATTGGGTTGGTCAAATAATCCCAAACGATATTTCACGCGAAGAATGCGGCGCACTGCATCGTCGATACGACTCATGCTAACCTTTCCTTCATTGACCAATTCCTTCAATAGAATGCAGAAATCTACGCTATATGGGTCCATACTCATGTCGATACCTGCATTGATGGCTATGCGAATGGCATCTTTCTTGTCTTTAGCCACCTTCTCACGAGTATAGAGGTTGTTGATGTCAGCCCAGTCGGTCAGTATCATCCCATCCCAATTGAGATCTTGTTTTAGCCATTTGGTGAGGTATTCATAACTGGCATGAACGGGAACGCCATTGATACTTGCAGAATTGACCATGATGGTGAGTGCTCCTGCTTGAATGGCTGCTTTGAATGGCTCAAAATATTTCTCACGTAACATGAGTGGAGACAGGTAGGCTGGCGTGCGGTCTTTCCCCGTAAAGGGTGCACCATAAGCCATGTAGTGCTTCACGCTCGTTGCAACGTTGTATTTTCCCAAATGGTTCGGGTCGTTACCTTGATAACCGAGTATCTCTGCTTCTGCCATACGGGCATTGACAATCGCATCTTCACCGAAACTCTCCCAAATACGTGACCAACGGGGGTCACGACCAAGGTCGAGTACGGGATTGTAAACCCAAGGACAGTTACCTGCACGACTCTCGTATGCTGTTACTTCTGCCATTTCCTGTGCCAATTTCGTATTGAACGAGGCACCGAGGTTGATGGGTTGAGGAAACAATGTTCCTCCTTGCGTATATGTAACACCATGATTGTGGTCAAGACCATAGATGTCGGGAATGCCAAGGTATTTCATCGACTTCTTCTGAATCAGTCCAATCCATTCCTGCCATTGCGCTACAGTGGCTGCCTTGGTGCCTGGAGCGTTGAGGATAGAGCCTACCTTATGCTTAGAGATGCAAGTATCGAGCATGGTCTCATTAAGTTTCCATGCCATCTTAGGCTTTCCCTCATAGATATTAAGGTTGTAACTTCCCAATCGAGCAATGATTTGCTTGTCTGATTGTTTGATAAGCTTGTTGATTTCCTTGTCCGACGTTCCGTAGGATTTAAGAACTTGTTTCACCTTGTTGCGGTCAACCTTGGCATTCTCTGCCTCCATCTTTCCCATCACGTCAAGGTTCAGTTCCAACATCTGTCCCACTTTCTCATCGAGGGTCATCTTAGCGAGTGTAGCCTCAATCTTCTGTTCGATGGCCTCATCCCTGGGTATTGCAGGTTTAATCACACTTTGTGCAGACATGGAGATTGCCATGACTGCCAAGCCAATTGTAATGAATGTTCGTCTCATGATTATATTTTTAATTATTAACTTCTGGTAGTTATTACATGACAACATACATATTACATACGTTCCATATTTGATTATGTCATTGCCATTCACCACGCAAAGTTAAATAAATTATCCGAAAAATGAAAGAATGGTTAAAGATATTTGCATGTTCTTTCTTTACAAAGAAAAAATTGTGTAATTTTGCAAAATATTATAGGGATGTTCATTAAAGCTTTAGCTGATATATTTTATGATAGTTCGAAATATGTTTAAGTTAAGAGATGACGAACGACATATATCAATTGTGTTAATTCTTCTTTTCTCAGTTATAAATTTTTTATATATACATCAGTTTTATGGCATCTTTTGGCCTAAATTATCCGGTTATGATCCGTGGGTTCATGGCATAGTTACTGATTGGATTCATGCTTCTTATGTCTATAGTGATATATTTACGCATTCATTATTTTCCTTTTTGTTATTGCCACTTTACGGGCTCAATATGTTATGTATAAAAATTCTCGGATTTAATTGTGCTGATTATATTTTGGGAATAGTTTTGGTATTCAATTCTTTTTTTTCATTCATTTTTCTGAAGAGAATTTTTACCGATATAATTGAATTAACACATAAAGATGCCTTGTTGTTAAGCACTTTGTTTTTTTCATTTGCTTATATCATGTTGATGATTGTAGTTCCAGAACATTTCCCTTTTTCGATGTTTTTGCTGATAATGCTTCTTTATGTTTCTGGAATTAAAATCAAAAATAATCGTCCGTTTTCTAGCTTTGAAATGATTGTCTTATATATTTTAACTGCTGGTATAACAATCACAAATGGAATCAAGGCTTTCTTTTCATATTTATTTGTAAATGGGATTAAATCCTTGTCTATAAAGAAGATCGTGTTATTATTTGTTGTTCCCACGTTTTTTATTTGTATGTTGTCTTTATTTCAGAAGCAATTGACAAAAGGAAAAGACCTTGGAATGACTACATTAGCTGTTGCGTATGAAAAAAATGTAAAATCAAAGCCTGTTCATGTGGATATTTCTAAGGTTCAATTGACCTCCAAAGAGTTGGTAGATTTTGAAAGAGTAAGAAAAGAAAGAAAAGAGAAAGAATCTGGTGATTTGATATCGGTGTATAAAAGAAGATACTTCATTGATAGTAGCTATGACAGTTTTTTCAAGGTTTTATTTTGCAATTTTTTAGGAGAATCATTTCAATTCCATAGGAATGGATTTTTAGAAAACAGAATTTTTGGTCTTTATAAGAATCCTATTAATCATGTTGTTCAAATCACTTTGTTATTAGCTGCTTTGTTTGGCTTTTATTTGGGTAGAAATGATAAATTCTTAAGATTGTGTTTATCTTTTTTCTTAGTTGATTTTACAATTCACATCGCTTTGGGGTATGCCTTTAAAGAAATTTATATAATGGCTCCTCATTGGACGTTTTTGATTCCAATATGTATAGGTTATTTGTTTAAATATGGAAATAGACTGAATGTTATTAGAAGTATTGTATCTGTAATAACTATTTTCTTAGTGTCTTACAATGGTTTCTTGTTCGTAAGATATTGTTGTACTTGATAGTCATTTATTCTGAAAATTCCCTACAAAAAATTTTTGGAAAAAATCTCAAATGAGAAATGAAATACTCCAAAATATTGTGTTTGTGGGTTCAAAATCACTGTTTTTTCTCATAATTATATGAGTTACACCAATAACTATATATGTTAGCTCGCTAATGATATATGTTACAGCCGTAACTCATATAGTTAATGAGCTAAAATAATATGTTATGAATGCCCGAAAATATTGTTTTTCTGCATAATAATACAATAATTGATTGCATAAACATACAGTCAATTTTATAAAGTGTTAATAATCAGTATTTTATATAATAGTTCAAAAAACTGCATTTTTTGTACTGATAGAGGCATTGGTGGAAAATATCGCATTCTGGAGAGCTGTTTTTATCACTTTTTGTTGACAAATGCTTTCGTGATGGTTGTTTGGACAGTCTATAATTATGTATTGAAGGAGCCCCACTTTATTCTTGATTAGCATAAGCTTCACCAACTGGATATAATCTCTGCCCTAAAAAATCTACTAATCCCAAATTGCACTGACCTTTCTGATGGGGGGATTTTAGGGGAAATAAAAAATCCGCAGGATACTGATTGACAGTTCTTGCGGATTTACTTTTGTGATCCGTTTGGGGCTCGAACCCAAGACCCCAACATTAAAAGTGTTGTGCTCTACCTGCTGAGCTAACGGATCTCCGAATATGCTCTTCCGTTGAAAAGCGGTGCAAAGGTAATATGTTTTTTTGGATTAGACAAATTTATTTCTCCTTTTTTTCTTCTAAGTCGGTGTTTTTGTACTCTTTTGTAACATATCTCTGCCAATATGCGATGATAATTGTGGTAAGAGGGAGGGCAATTATCAATCCGATGAACCCAAGCAATGCTCCCCAAACGGATAATGAAAGTAGCAGAATGGCTGGATTTAGTCCCATTGCTTTGCCCATAATCTTAGGTGTGACAATCATGTCGCAAATGATTTGTACGACGATGAACACCAATACAGCCAATCCAAAAATAATCCAGAAGTTCTGTCCCGTATCGGCAGCCTTGAGCATTGCGAGCAAAGCCGTAGGGATGAGAGCAAACGTATGGAGGTAAGGCACAAGGTCGAGAATACCGATGAGAATGCCTAAGCCTATAGCCATGGGGAAGCCAATAATGGTGAAGCCGATGCAGAAGAGTATTCCCATGCACAATGCTACCAATCCCTGGCCACGAATGTAATTGTTCAGTTCTCTTTCCACGTCGCCCATCAGTTCTTTCCAGAATGGTCTGCTCTTTTTGGGGAAGATTTTAATCCAGTTGTGAGTAAGTGTTTCATAGTCGAGCAGAATGAAGAACATATATAATAAGGTGATGAAAGAAGCAATTACACTAATGACCACATTCGCAGTTTGTCCGACAAATGAGAAGAATTTGGGCATTACTATTTTGATAGCATCGTCGAAATCCTTGCTTTTGAAGAAGTTCATGATTTGCTCCTGATTATCCCTTGACCATTGTTTGATATAGTCGGTGATATTGTTGGTGGGTGTAGTCTCATTCAAGAACTTGATAGCCACTTCGCCCAATTTTTGGAATTGTTGAATCATCGGAGGGATGATGAACCACACCACCAATGCGACAATGGCAATGACGGTAAGCATAGTGATGATGATGGCAAGGATGCGAGAGGGTACATGTGCCTTTTCTTGGAAGAATTTAACCATTGGGTTAAGAAGGTACGCCAAAAACCATGCCACGAAAAAAGGCAAGAGCACTCCGCTTAGTTTATTTACGAAATAAAGTACCGTTAGGGTGATGATGGCAATGCCTACCCATCTGATTAGTTTGTCGAATGTGATTTTATTTTCCATTTTCCAAAGATTCTTCTTTTATAGCTTTTTGATAACAGTCGCGACAAAGAGGTTCGTATTCCGTCTTCTCTCCAAGAAGTACGCGCTTGTCGTTTTGAATCAGTCTGTGGCTCACGTATGCCAATGCGCCACAGCGCACACAGATGGCGTGAACCTTAGTTACCTCGTCGGCAATGGCGCAGAGGGCAGGCATAGGACCGAAGGGAATACCCTTGAAGTCCATGTCGAGACCAGCCACGATCACACGAACGCCACGGTTAGCCAACTCATTGCATACTTCCACCAAACCATTGTCGAGAAATTGGGCTTCGTCAATGCCCACCACCTCAATGTCAGACGACAGCAACAGGATGGTTGACGAAGTATCGACAGGCGTGGATGGGATAGCCGTTTGGTCATGACTCACTACATTCACTTCAGAATATCGTGTGTCAATGGAAGGCTTGAATATCTCCACCTTCTGTTTTGCGAATTTCGCACGTTTCAATCTTCTTATCAGTTCTTCGGTTTTACCCGAGAACATAGACCCGCATACAACCTCAATTCTGCCAGGTCTGTGTGACTCTCTGTACAAATTTTCCATCATGATGAGTGCAAAAGTACAAAGACGTTTTAAAAATTGCAAAGAAATAACGGATTTTTTTGTGGGTGAAGATTATTTAACTATATTTGTCGCTTGATATGGGTATATTATACATTGTGCCTACTCCAGTGGGCAATATGGAAGATATGACACTGAGAGCCATTCGTATTCTCAAAGAGGTGGATTTGGTGTTGGCGGAAGATACTCGCACGTCGAGTTTCTTGCTCAAGCATTTCGGCATTAACCAACATTTGATTTCGCATCATAAGTTCAATGAACACGGAACGGCAAACAGTATTGTAGAACGTTTGAAGTCGGGACAAACCATCGCCCTTATCAGTGATGCTGGTACGCCTGGCATCAGCGACCCTGGTTTCTATCTGGCAAGAGAAGCTATTGCTGCAGGTATAGAGGTGCAAACGCTGCCTGGAGCTACGGCTTGCATTCCTGCACTTGTCTCATCGGGCTTGCCTTGCGACAGGTTCTGCTTTGAGGGATTTCTTCCCCAAAAGAAAGGGAGGCAGACGCAATTGGAATCATTGAGGGACGAGGTGCGTACGATGGTGTTTTACGAATCGCCTTATCGTGTACTTAAAACCTTGCAACAGTTTGCCGATATCTTCGGAGGAGATAGAAGGGTAAGCGTCTGTCGTGAAATATCCAAAGTACATGAAGAAAGTGTGCGTGGGACTTTAGAAGAGGTGATAGCCCATTTCACAGAAAAGGAACCGAAGGGTGAATTTGTCATTGTGTTGGCAGGAAAGACAAAAGAAAAAAAATCTAAAAATCAATCAATATGAAAAAGTTATTGTTTACCGCATTGGCATTTACCATGCTATTTGTTACAAGTTGTCAAGAAGAGCGTAAGGCTCCAACCTCTACAGTATCTAAAGTAGAAGACTCTTTGCAAAAGGTAATAGTACAAAAAGACAACGAGATTAATGACATGATGTCAACCCTGAATCAGATTCAGGAAGGCTTCCGTGAGATTGCACAAGCAGAAAATCGTGTTAACATCGTCAAGGATGGTGAGCGTAGCGACAAGGCTCAGCAAATCAGAGAGAACATTGCGTTTATCTCTAATACGATGAAACACAACAGAGAACTGATTGAGAAGTTACGTCAGCAAGTGAGAGAAAGTTCGTTGAAAGGCGACCAGTTGAAGTCAACCATAGAAAATATGGTAAAGCAATTGGAAGAGAAAGACCAACAGTTGCAATTGTTGCGCTCAGAGCTTGATGCCAAAAACATTCATATCACTGAATTGGATCAAACGATTACCAATCTGAACAAAAACGTCACCTCGTTGACAACGGAGAGTGAGCAGAAAAGTCAAACCATCAGCAATCAAGACAAGCAATTGAATACGGCTTGGTTTGTGTTCGGAACAAAGAGAGAGCTCAAGGAGCAACATATTTTAGAAGATGGAAAAGTGCTCAGATCCAATTTCAATAAGAGCTATTTCACTAAGATAGACATTCGCGTAGATAAGGAAATCAAGTTGTATTCCAAGTCTGCCAACATCATGACTCCTCATCCATCCAGCAGTTACACGCTGACACGTGACGCAAACAAGCAATACGTGTTGCGCATCACCAATCCAGAACTCTTCTGGAGTACCAGTAAGTATTTGGTGATCATGGTGAAATAATCATCGTTTCTCTTTAAAGAATTGTTGAATCAACGTTCTACATTCTTCCTCTAATACACCCGATGTCACTGAACATTTTGGATGCAGTGCATCGGGTGCATATTTTTTGTAACCGCGCTTTTCGTCAGATGCACCATAAACCACTCTACTGATTTGAGCCCATCCAATAGCTCCCGCACACATCACGCAGGGTTCCACCGTTACGTATAAGGTACAGTCGTTAAGGTATTTCCCCCCAAGCGTGTTGGCGGCAGAGGTGATGGCTTGCATCTCTGCATGAGAGGTAACGTCGCAAAGTGTTTCGGTAAGGTTGTGAGTACGGGCTATAATCCTTCCCTTGCATTCAATGACAGCTCCAATGGGAATCTCGCCCGCTTGTCTTGCCAGTTCAGCCTCTTGCAAGGCTTTGCGCATCATTTGCTCATCGTGTTTTGTTTGTTCTTCCATGACATTCTTTTTATGGTGCAAATGTAGTCATTATTTATGAGGAAAAAGCATTGTGAGGATATTATTTGCCACTAAATGTATTGAAAAGGATTACAGATTAAAAAGAAAGGACATTTATTTTGATGAAAATGAGGATAAATAAAAGGAATGGTGAATAATAATTCATGATTTTTTTGTAAATTTGCACCTTATATAAATATAATCAACAAAGTAGAATCTAATGAAAAAAAGTGATTTTTATCAGTTGGCAAGACGCAGCATGATGCTTCTTGTGGTTTTAACGATGGCAATGGCCATGAATGCGATTCCTGCTAAGCCAGGATTGACTCGTACTTTGCAACTTGTAGATGGTACCACGGTGCAAGCCCAGCTTGTAGGTGATGAGTTTTTCCATTACTGGATTTCATCCGACGGGGAGACATACATGCCTGACGGAGATTCAAACTTGTATCAACTTGTGAATGTGGAGTCGTTGAAAACAAAGGCACAAGCCAGACGTGCTCAGGTAAATGCCAGACGCACCAAACGTTTATCTCCCAAGAAGGTAGGAGAGGTTGGCTCTTATACTGGTAAAAAGAAGGGCTTGATTATTTTGGTCAACTTCGCTGACGCTTCCTTTGATAAGTCACACACCAATGCTCTTTATAAGCGTATTGCCAATGAGGTGAATTTCAACTATCAAAACTTTGTCGGTTCGATGTATGATTTTTTTTATGCCCAAAGCGATGGACAGTTTGAGTTGACCTTTGACGTGGTTGGTCCATACGAAGTGTCCCATGATTATTCATATTATGGCGCCAACGATTCTAATGGAAATGATAAATATCCAGCCAAAATGGTCATAGAAGCCCTCAAGGGAGCTAATCCAGATGTGAACTATGCCGATTACGACTGGGATGGTGACGGTGAGGTGGATCAGGTTTACGTGGTTTATGCTGGTAAAGGCGAAGCAGACGGTGGAGCCGCTACTACCATTTGGCCTCACGAATGGCAATTGAGTGCCGCTGCATACTATGGAGACGGTAGTGGTGCGCAGACATTAGATGGCGTAAAGATTGATACATACGCTTGTGGAGCCGAGTTGAATGGTACTACGGGTGAAATTGCCGGTATTGGAACCATGTGCCATGAGTTTAGCCATTGCTTGGGCTATCCTGATTTTTATGATACTGACTATAGTGGCGGTCAAGGAATGGGTAGTTGGGACTTGATGGATGGTGGTTCGTACAATGGTGATGGTTATTGCCCTTCTGGATATACTACATACGAACGTTGGGTGGCAGGATGGAAAACACCTGTTGAACTTCTATACTCCGAGAAAGTAACCGACATGAAGGCTCTTTGTGATGGCGGAGAAGGTTATGTTATCTATAATCAAGGAAACAAGAATGAATATTTTCTGTTGGAAAACAGACAACGTGTGGGATGGGATAGTGAGATTCCAGGAGAAGGACTCTTAATCCTTCACGTAGATTACAACGCTACATCATGGGCAGACAATACTCCCAACGATGATCCCAGTCATCAACGTATGACATGGATTGCTGCTGATAACAAATATCAATATACCACTTATCAAGGCACAAAATATTATACGGAAGAAGGTATGGCTACAGACCCGTTCCCATACGGTAAAGTAAATTCCTTTAACAAATCATCAACACCAGCAGCTAAATTCTATAATAAGAACACGGATGGAACCTATTACTTGGATTCGTCAGTTGAAAAAATTACTCAGAATTCAGACGGAACTATCTCTTTCAATTTTGTAGGTTTGAGTACCGTATCTACTCCTACCTTCTCTCCAAAGGCTGGCGTATATACAGAGGCTCAAAATGTTTCCATCAGTTGTGCTACTGAAGGTGCAACCATCTATTATACCATTGATGGAAGTACGCCAACAGCAAACAGTACACTCTACACAGAACCCATTTCTATCGATGCTACCACCACTATCAATGCCATTGCCATCGTTGATGGTGAAGAAAGTAATGTGGCAACGGGTACATTTGTTATTCGTACGGGCACTTCTGGTACAAATCTGTTTAAGCGTGTTACTTCTCTCGGTGAATTGGCAAGTGGTTTGCGTTATGTAATTGGTTGTGGTTCAAAGAATGTAGCCGCAGGAGGATTAGGTACTAAAAATACCTATTTGGACAAAGTAAGCGTGACAATTGACAATGACATTATGACCATCGACGAAAGCGTTTCTGTCTATACACTTGAAAAGAGTGGAAATGGCTATACGCTGATGAATGATGAAGGTAAGTATCTATATGCTTCTGGTGCGAAGAAATTAGCGTTGAGCAGTGACCCGGAGGTATGGACAATGACAGAGCATTCGAGTGGTATTATCATGACATACGGTTCTTACGGAACTATCTTGTACAATGTCAATAGTCCACGTTTTACCACATATACAAGTAGTCCTAATGCAAGCATGATTTATGCCAACCTCTATGTGGAATATGCGGAAATCACGAAGAAAGATGTAACGCTGACATTCAATGCAACTGAATTTACGGGTACAGTTGGTGAAACGTTCAACGATGCGGTTCTTACCGTCAATCCAACAGGGCTCACCATTACTTATAGCAGTGACAATACTGACGTGGCTACCGTTGATGCGACGACAGGAGAAGTTACATTGTTGGGCGCAGGTAGCGTAACCATTACCGCTACGTATGCAGGAAGTGATTCTTACAATTCTGCCACTGCCTCTTATACTATTACCGTAGAGGATGCTTCTGTTCCAGAACCTATAGACTTTACCGGTAAATACCAACTTGTGACCAGTACAGACGATTTGGAGTCTGGAAAGAAATATCTCATCGTAAGTGCTTCTGACGGTAGTTATGCTTCCTACAATGGATTCTCTGTTAATAAAGGATTGGTTGGCAGTGTTTCGCCTGTGAACGATGTTATCGACTTGAATGATGACAATAACAGTGCTGTCCCCGTGGTGTTAACCAAAGATGCTTCGAACTATTGGAATGTTTTCGATACAAGCGTGAATGCCTATATTGGTCACTCTACCAAAACGTCTAGGCAATTGGCAACTTTGGAACAGCTCAATAATACCGCAAATGACTATTTGGCTTATGCTTGGACTATTTCCATCGATGATGCAAACGTAGCGTCCATGATGGAAAATAACAAGGATTATTACTTGAAATACAATGCCACGGCTGATATGTTCCGTGTCTATTCAAGTGGTCAGCAGGATATTTATCTCTATAAGGAGATGGAAGAGGTGCAGATATTGAAGGGTGACGTAAACGGTGATGGCTTCGTGAATGTAGCCGACGTTGTTGCCATTGTCAATCACATCTTGGGAACTCCTCAGGAGGTTTTCCATTTCGATGCAGCTGACATGGATGATAGTGAAAGCATCAATGTCACAGATGCTGTTCAGTTGGTTAATTACCTTCTCAATGTAGAAAACTAAAAAGAAACATTAGTTTTACGATAGTGAAAGATATGGTTCGCGTTCCTCAAACACCCTGTTTAGAGAACCGAAACATATCTTTCACTTTTTGTTATATAAAACCACCTTTTCCGCTTTGTGGTTTGAAAATATTTCACTATATTTGCAACACTTAATCTAAAGACTATGGCAGAACATAATGATACAGGAAAATGGGGCGAAGAGATGGCAGTGAAGTATTTACACAAGAATGGTTATACCATTCGCGAGTGTGATTGGCGATACGGACATCGTGACATTGACATCATAGCAATCAGTCCTGACCAGCAATTTGTGGTATTCGTAGAGGTGAAGACACGCTCGAAAGATGAAATCGCATTGCCGGAAGATGCTGTTGACAGACAGAAAATCAGGAACTTGGGATATGCAGCCAATGCTTACGTGAAGCTCAACCAGATAGTGCTCGACTTACGCTTCGACATCCTGACAATCGTTGGAGACAATCAATCAGAACCAATAATAGACCATATAGAAGATGCGTTTAATCCAATGTTTTAAGTTTTATAGAAATAAGAAAAAACAAGAACAGCTACCTTATCGGTTGATTCGTTTGGAGGAGACAGACTCTACCAATCGGTATCTTCACGACTATCATCCAGCCGAGGATGAAGCCATGACGGTCGTGATTGCAAATAACCAGACCGCTGGGAAGGGGTGTGGAACCAATACTTGGGAAAGTGAATGTGGGAAGAATCTGCTTCTTTCTGTCTTGGTTCACCCGACGATGGTACCTGTTGCCAAGCAGTTCTTGTTGTCTATGGCTGGGGCATTGGCGGTGAAAGATGTTCTCGACCATTATACGGAAGACATTACACTCAAATGGCCCAATGACGTATATTGGAAAGACAAGAAGATATGCGGCACATTGATTGAAACAACATTGAGTGGCGGACGCATGAAAGACTGTGTTTTCGGCATCGGATTAAACGTAAACCAAAACATCTTCGTGAGTGATGCGCCCAATCCCGTATCTTTATGCCAAATAGTGGGACACGAGATTGATAGGGAGAAATTATTGGACGAATTGCTGCGTTCTTTCTGTTCCTATTATAAGATGATAGAAATGGGACAATACGACAATCTCTCAGGATTATATCACATGGCTCTTTACAGGAAACATGGTTTTTATCGCTTCAGAGATGCGGAAGGTGAGTTTGAAGGGGCTATCATAGAAGTGGAAGACACTGGCAGGCTGATCCTCAGAGACAAGGGGGGAATGATACGGGAATATATGTTCAAGGAATTAGAATTTATCATATAACAATTAATAATTATGGCAAGATTTAAGAGAATACTTTTAAAGTTAAGCGGTGAGAGCTTGGCTGCAGGTGGATTTGGCATTGACGTTCAGCGTTTACAAGAATATGCCCAACAAATCAAGGAAGTGCATGACATGGGAGTGCAGATTGGTATCGTGATAGGTGGAGGTAATATATTCCGTGGATTGTCTGGAGCATCAAAGGGATTCGACCGTGTGAAAGGCGACCAGATGGGAATGATGGCAACGGTGATTAATTCGCTTGCATTGAGTTCTGCTTTAGACGCTATCGGTGTCAAGAATAAGGTTTTGACAGCTATCCGCATGGAACCAGTTGGTGAATTCTATTCTAAATGGAAAGCCATTGATGCGATGGAGAATGGATATGTATGTATCTTTTCTGCAGGAACGGGTTCGCCTTACTTCACCACAGACACCGGCTCTTCTTTGCGTGGCGTAGAGATAGAGGCAGACGTGATGTTGAAGGGTACGAGAGTTGACGGTGTTTATACTGCTGACCCAGAGAAAGACCCAACAGCAAATAAATTCACGGATATTACATATACAGAAGTGCTGGCTCGAAATCTCAAGGTTATGGATTTGTCGGCTATCGTGATGTGTAATGACAATAACCTACCTATCTATGTGTTTAATATGGATGTGGTTGGTAATTTGAAGCGTGTGATGGCTGGCGAAGAGATTGGTACGCTGGTGCATAAGTAGATTGTTTTTTCTAGGATTACTAGTATATCTAGTATTACTAGTATTTCTAGAATATCTAGTACTTCTAGGATTTCTAGAAATACACTCTGGTTTTATTCTTCCTCAAAGTCGATGTATTCTCCTTCGTCTTTGGGGATGATTTTTTTATTGGCATCTCGTGGGTCTCTTCGGTCTATCACCACATTACCGTCAACGCTTTGTTGTCTTGTCTCCTTTTGCTGCTTGAAACGCTTTGTGAAATTACGAACATGAAAAGCCAAGAAAAACAATACTATGCCCACTATAAAAAGAAAGATGAGCAGGAGGTAAAACAAGATGCGAAAGATAATCATGATGTTTTCTTGAACTTATTGGTAAAAAGAACGTAAGCCGATAGTATCACGTACCATGCAATAATCGCAGAAAAGGCACTATAGCCCAAGAAGAGCAGCATGGGGATGCACGATAGTATAAATACATACTTGATTTCGTTTCCCTTCCATGACCATTGCTTGAACTTCAGGGCAAACATGGGAAACTCTGCGATAAGAAGGTAACAACTGATACAAATCATGACAAGCATCAATGGTACACCCCAACTGTGGTTTTCTATGATAGTATGTCCTCCTAAGATAAAAGAACCCCAGAACAAGGCATTTGCTGGTGTTGGCAATCCAATGAACGAGGTGGTTTGACGGTCGTCAAGATTGAACTTTGCCAAACGAAGGGCTGAAAAAGCGGCAATCAAAAATGCGCAATAGGGAATATACGATGCAATACCATATAAAGAGGATGGGTATTGCAGATTGTATAGTTCTGAAAACACAATGGCTGAAGGTGCAACACCGAAAGTAACGTCATCTGCCAATGAATCCAATTCCTTGCCAATGGGAGACGACACATGTAATAAGCGGGCTACCATACCATCGAAAAAGTCGAATACGGCTCCCATGATAATCCAAAACATCGCCATCTTGGGATCACCCGCAAAGGCAAAAGACGTGGCAATGCAACCAGAAACCAAGTTACAACAAGTTATGGTGTTGGGAATATGTTTCTTGATGCCCATGACGAAAAGGATAGTTTTGTGTTATTTAAGTTTTGCTATAGTCGTTATATCACCCGTAGTGCTTTGTCCCATCTTTACGCAAACTTCTGAGTCGATAGGAAGATATACATCCACACGAGAGCCAAATTTAATGAAACCTAAATGTTCGTCGATGAAACATTCTTCTCCTTCCTTGGCGTATGTCACGATGCGGCGAGCAACTGCTCCTGCAATTTGTCGGCATAGGATATCTACTCCGTCGGGGGTTGTAATGATAACATCGGCATGTTCATTCTCTTCACTTGCCTTTGGTAACCATGCTTTGTGAAAGTTGCCGTTTTGGTGATGTACGTACTTGATTTTTCCATCCACGGGGAACCAGTTAGCATGTACATTGAAAAGACTCATGAAGATGGAAATCATCAGTCGCTTTTCATGGAAGTATTCGTGTTCTTCCACTTCCTCAATCACTACGATTTTTCCATCAGCGGGTGCAACAACCAGTTTTTCTGTGTCTTCTTGAGGATTATACCTGATAGGACATCTGAAAAAGTTTAAGACAATGGCGTAAACACTACCAAAAATAATGACAAAACTCCAAAAAGGAATCTTATTGTCTATAAACCTCCATAATATCAATGCTATAGCAGCTACCGCAATAAACCCCCAAATGAGTGTGTCTGTACCCTCTCTGTGTATTCTGATTTTCTTGAGTTTCTTGATTCTTTTTCCCATTAGAAATGGTAATTGGTAATTCTGTGCAAAGGTAATGTTTTTTTGTTTAAGTTACAAATTTTTCTTACTTTTCTTTTGGATATGTCAGGTTTTAGCCGTAACTTTACGGCTCAATTTGCGCAGAATACATGGAAGAAACGAATATGGAAGATTTTATTCATTTACACGTACATACTTATTATTCAATACTTGATGGACAGTCGAGCATCAAAAAACTTGTAGATAAAGCCGTTGGTAATGGCATGAAAGGCATGGCGATAACCGACCACGGCGATATGTTTGGAATCAAGGAGTTTTTTGATTATTGTAAGAGTGTCAACGACAACAGGAAGAAGGAGGGACTGGAACCTTTCAAGCCGATATTTGGTTGTGAGATGTATGTGGCTCACCATCGAAAGGAAGACAAGGTCAAGGAACATGGAGATATGAGTGGCTATCACCTCATCGTACTTGCCAAAAACTATCATGGATACAAGAATCTCATTAAGTTGGTCAGTCGTTCGTGGGTGGATGGTTATTATATGCGTCCTCGTACCGACCGTACCGACTTGGAAAAATTTCACGAGGGTTTGATTGTCTGTTCTGCCTGTATTGCAGGTGAAGTACCTCATAAAATATTACATGATGACATTGCTGGAGCACGTGAGGCAATAGAATGGTACCATCGTGTGTTTGGCGAAGATTATTATTTGGAATTGCAACGCCATGAGGTCAAGGATCCCAATCAGAGGGCTAACAGGGAAACATTCCCTTTACAGCAAAAAGCCAATAAGGTGTTGATAGAGTTGTCTCATGAATATGGCATCAAACTGATTTGCAGTAACGATGCTCACTTTGTTGACCAAGACAATGCTGAGGCTCATGACCATTTGCTGTGTTTGGCTACGCAAAGTGATCTTGACGATCCGAACCGTATGCTCTATTCTAAACAGGAATGGTTTAAGACTCGCGAGGAGATGAACGAGGTCTTTGCCGATGTTCCCGAAGCTTTGTCTAATACGTTGGAGGTGTTGGATAAGGTGGAAATGTATAGTTTGGACCATGACCCTATCATGCCCTTCTTTCCCATACCTGAAGAGTTTGGTACGGAAGAACAGTGGCGACAGAAATATACCAAGGAAGACTTGTTTAAGGAATTTACCTCTGACGAAAACGGGAATAATCCGTTACCCGTGGAAGAGGGAGAGAAGAAAATCAAACATTTGGGAGGATACGACAAACTCTACCGTATCAAGTTTGAGGCTGACTATCTGGCTAAGTTGGCGTATGAGGGAGCAGAGAAACGCTATGGCAATCCTATCCCAGATAATGTCAGGGAACATGTTAACTTCGAGCTTCACATCATGAAGACGATGGGATTCCCTGGATATTTCTTGATAGTACAAGACTTTATCAATTCTGCACGAGAAGAGTTGGGCGTGATGGTCGGACCAGGACGTGGCTCTGCCGCTGGTTCTGTGGTGGCATATTGCTTGGGTATTACCAAGATTGACCCATTGAAGTACGATTTGCTGTTCGAGCGTTTCCTGAATCCAGACCGTATCTCCTTGCCTGATATTGATACCGATTTCGATGATGATGGTAGAGGTAAGGTGTTAAGATGGGTAGAGGATAAGTACGGACACGAAAATTGCGCACACATTATTACATATAGTAGTATGGCAACCAAAAACTCTATCAAGGATGTGGCACGTGTGGAAAAGGTTCCTTTGGATATTTCCAATGCGTTGTGTAAGGCTATCCCTGATAGATTGCCCGATGGCATGAAGATGAACTTGCCCAATGCCATCAAATATACGCCAGAACTTCGTGAGGCAGAAACATCCTCAGACCCCAAGTTGCGCAACACCATTAAATATGCCAAAATGCTGGAGGGAACGGTGCGCGGTACGGGTATTCATGCGTGTGGATTTATCATTTGTAGAGATCCTATCAGCGACTGGGTGCCTGTTTCTACGGCTGACGACCCCGATTTCAAGGATGTGAAGACCAATTGTACGCAATACGACGGGCACGTGATTGAATCGACGGGTTTGATTAAGATGGACTTCCTTGGCTTGAAAACACTATCGGAGTTGAAGGAGGCTGTTGAAAACATCAAGATTACGCGTGGTATTGAGATAGACTTGGATACGATACCGATTGACGACGAGAAGACTTACAAACTCTATCAAGAAGGTCGTACCATCGGTACATTCCAGTTTGAGTCGGCAGGAATGCAGAAATATTTGCGTGAACTGAAACCTACCGTGTTTGAGGATTTGATTGCCATGAATGCGCTCTATCGTCCAGGTCCTATGGATTACATTCCTTCGTTTATTGCGAGAAAGAATGGTAAAGAGGAGATTACCTATGACATACCGTGTATGGAGAAATACCTCAAAGACACGTATGGTATCACGGTTTACCAAGAGCAGGTGATGCTTTTATCTCGCCAATTGGCTGATTTCACTCGTGGTGAGAGTGACGCATTGCGTAAGGCTATGGGAAAGAAGAAAAAGAAAATCGTTGACGAGATGAAGCCTAAGTTTATCGATGGTGGAAAGAAAAACGGACACGACCCGAAGATATTGGAAAAGATTTGGGGCGACTGGGAGAAGTTTGCATCTTACGCTTTCAATAAGAGTCATGCAGCATGTTATTCTTGGGTGGCATTCCAGACAGCATACTTAAAAGCTAATTATCCAGCCGAGTTTATGGCAGCCATCATGAGTCGCAGACGCGACCAGATTACTGAAATCACAAAGTTGATGGATGAGTGCAAGTCGATGGGCATTGCCACGTTAGGACCAGATGTCAACGAGAGTTATCATAAGTTTGGTGTAAACAAGAAGGGAGAAATCCGCTTCGGTCTTGCCGCTATCAAAGGTATGGGCGATGGAGCTGCTCAAGCCATTATCAATGAACGCGAACAAAATGGACCCTATAAGGACATCTATGATTTTGCCCAACGTGTCAATCTGAATGCTGTCAATCGTAAGGCTTTTGAAAGTTTGGCACTGAGCGGTGGATTTGACAGCTTCAATATTCCCCGTGAGAATTTCTTTGCGGTAGATCATAAAGGTGTACAATTCTTAGACGTGCTGTTGAGATATGGGCAGTTGTACCAAATGGAGAAATATGAGGCGCAAAACTCACTCTTCGGTGCTTCTGATGCCATAGAGATTGCCAATCCGCCCATTCCGGAAGGGGAGTCATGGAGTACGATAGAGAAACTGAATCGTGAGCGCGAACTGGTGGGGATCTATCTTTCTGCTCATCCATTGGATGACTATCGAGTGATCTTGAATCATCTGTGTAACACCCATTGCTCGGAGATTGCCGACAAAGCATCTCTCGTGAACAGGAAAACCATTACCCTTGGAGGTATCGTTACAGGGGTAAAGTCGAAATTTACCAAAACGGGTAAACCATGTGGTTTTGTAACCTTGGAAGATTTTGAGGGAAATGGTGAATTGGCACTCTTCGGAGAGGACTGGGGCACATGGAAAGGAATACTGACAGAGGGTTGCATCGTCTTCATCACCGCTAATTGTGTGCAACGATTCCGTGATACCAATATCTATGATTTGCGCATAACGGATATCCAATACATGCAAACCGTCAAGGATGAAAAAATAGAGCGATTTACCATCACATTGGATAGCTCTGTCATCGACGAAACCGTTGTGTCAGACATCTCATCAATGGTGACAGATAGCCCAGGAAAGACACAACTCATGTTCCAAATCGTTGATAAAGAACACAACACCAATATCTTGTTGCGTTCAAAGGCTAAATCCATCTATTTGAAAAATGATTTGGTGTCATACATTGAATGTCATGATGGCATGTCGTATCATGTAAATTAATTTGGCAAATTGTTTGTATGATAGGGATTAATTGAGTAATTTTGCAAAAGAAAACTTTAATATTATAGTCAAATGGAAGTAAATATAACAACAGAGAATTTCGAGAGTTATAAGAATGGCGAATTGCCATTGGTAGTAGATTTCTGGGCAACATGGTGTGGACCATGCCGTATGGTAGGACCAATCATTTCAGAACTTGCCAAGGAATACGATGGTAAGGTGGTCGTTGGAAAGTGTGACGTAGAGGAAAATGACGAGCTTGCCATGGATTTCGGCATTCGTAACATTCCTACCATCCTGTTCTTCAAGAATGGTGAGTTGGTAGATAAGTTTGTTGGTGCTGCCCAAAAGGCAACCCTTGACGAGAAGTTTAAAGACTTGCTCTAATATTTTGGAATATAATAGAGAAAACGAAGATGTACCAGGCTGGGGCATCTTCGTTTTCTTTTATATCACCAATTACCAAATACTATGAAAAAAGAATAAAACAGTGAATCTTTGAAATCCAGAAACCAACGGTCACATAGTAAGAAACCGATGGTAACTATACGAGTGACCATCGGTTACTATATAAGGAAACAATGGTTCCTGATGATGGGAAAAGGAGAACTTTTGTTTCCCTCTGTGAACCAATGCTTTATTAAAACGAAATAAGTCTGTTTCCATCCTCCTGCTCTTCAATGTTTACTTTCACGGCATTCTCAGGGAGCAATTCCTCGATTAGCTCTGGCCATTCCAAGAAACAAAGGGAGCCACTGTAGAAATAATCTTCGTATCCCATATCGTAAACCTCTTCAATCTTTTTGATACGATAAAAGTCGAAGTGATAGATAGTGGGGGAGATTGAAGAGGGTGAATCTGTGGTATATTCATTCACAATAGCAAACGTGGGAGAGGTGATGACATCTTTCACTCCCAATTCCTCACAGATTGCTTTGATAAACGTAGTCTTTCCTGCGCCCATTTTACCGTAAAAGGCAAACACCCTGGCATTGCCAATATGATTGATAAACTGCCTTGCGGCTTCTTGGATATTGTCTAATGAAGTAATTCTAATTAGTGTCATCTTTTTCTTGAAGTCAATGTAACGATAGGGATAATCATTTCTTCCATGGAGATTCCTCCGTGTTGGAAGGTGTCTTTGTAATAAGATACGTAATAGTTGTAATTGTTGGGATATGCGAAGAACGCATCGCCCGTTGCAAACACGTAAGTGGTGCTGAGGTTAGGGGAGGGGAGTTGCGCTTTCTGCGGTTCTTTGATGGTAAACACCTCTTTGGGATTATAACTGAGGTTCTTACCCAGTTTATATCTAAGGTTGGTATTGGTATTTCTGTCACCGATAATCTTTAATGGTTTAGAAGCTCGTATCGAACCATGATCCGTGGTAATCACAATCTTGTAATCCATCTGGGCAAGAATCTTGAAGAGGTCTGCCATGACGGAGTGACGAAACCAACTAAGCGTGATGGAACGATAGGCACTCTCGTTGTTGGCAAGTTCTCTCACCATTCGCGATTCCGTTCTTGCGTGAGAAAGCATGTCGATGAAATTGAATACCACCACGTTCAAGTCGTTGTTCTTGATCTGGTTCAACTGCTGGATGAATTTCTCAGCATCAACTGAATTGTTGATTTTATGATAGCTATAGCTGTCGTGTCTCCTATATCTTTCTATCTGCGTTCCGATGAGAGGTTCCTCATTGATATTCTTACCTTCTTCCTCGTCTTCATCCACCCAAAGGTTTGGAAACATCTGTGCAATCTTGTTGGGCATCAATCCACTGAAGATGGCATTCCTCGCATATTGCGTGGCTGTGGGTAGGATGCTGAGATACATATCTTCCTCGATGTCGAACATATCGCTAATTTCTTGGGTGATGACTCGCCATTGATCGTATCTGAAATTATCAATGACAATCAAGAATGTTTTCTGTCCTTCGTTCAGCAATGGGAAAATCTTTTTCTTAAAGATGTCTGGGCTCATCATCGGACGTTCCACTTGTTTCTGCGGATTCACCCAATCCATATAATTGTTTTTGATGAATTTAGCGAATCCGATGTTGGCTTCCTCTTTCTGTGTCTTGAGGATTTCCGTCATGTTGCTGTCGGTGCTACTCAGTTCCAATTCCCAGTGGACCAGTCTCTTATACACGTTTTGCCAGTCTTCAAAAGTCTTGCAGTCGGATATTTGCAGAGAGATGTCCATGAAATTTTGTTGGTAACCGGATTGCGTTACCTCGGTCACGATTTCCTTGCGATGGATGTTCTTCTTCAGTGTGAGTAGAATCTGACTGGGATTGACGGGCTTGATGAGGTAGTCGGCTATCTTGCTACCGATGGCTTGATCCATGATATTTTCCTCTTCGCTCTTCGTACACATCACAACGGGCGTGGTGGGCGATATTTCCTTGATAATTTGCAGCGTTTCCAGACCTGTCAAGCCAGGCATCATCTCATCGAGCATAATCAGGTCGAACGTATGTTGCCTACATTGGTCAATCGCATCCGTTCCGTTGCTGACGGTAATCACTTCGTATCCTCTCTTTTCGAGGAAGATGATGTGAGCTTTCAGCAGTTCAATCTCATCATCTACCCATAATATCAATCCGTTGCTCATAATTCAATCCTTTTATCTGAATACCTTAAAAACCTCCTAATTCGTAATACTCATCCTCAAGATCAACTCCGTCTTCCTTGATGTCTTGCTTTTGTTGCTTGTTGTTCTTCGTCTTCGATTCGGGTTCATCGTCATCAAGGATGATGATGTCCTCTGTCTGTTGCTGTTTGTTGTTGTCAGTATCGTCAATGATGATGATGTCATCATTTTCTTGTTGCTTTTGTTTGTTACTGTTATCGTCGATGATGATATTAGAATCGTCCTCTACGTTTTGGTTGTTCAAAGGTTCGTCATTGATGATAATCGTATTGTCATCTTCCTCAATCTGAGTTTGTTGTTTCACAGGTTCCTCAATGATGAGATTGTTATCCTCCTCGTTGACGCGGTTGTTGTCGGTCTTCACAGGTTCTTCCATGATGGTAGTACCTTCGTCAACGATGTTGTTGTTGCCTTGCTTGGTAGGTTCTTCCTCAATGACGATTTCGTTTTCACGATTATTACCCGCATTACCGCCATTGTCCTCACCATTGCCAATAAATGTACCCTCATTCATTTGGTCTAATGCTCTGTCAACCTCTTCCTCCGTGGTTGGTGTAGGCACGTCTTCTTCTTTCTCATATCCTATCTCGGCAGGTTCGGATAATAAGTCAAACGTACTCACTTTCAGAGGAGCGAAATGCTTGGTATAGAACTCATCGTAATCATCGTAACTGAACTGCTTACCCAATAACGGGAAGTTTTCGGTACTGATTACTATCGACCTGCTGTTGCCAAGTCGCTTCACGATGTTGGCTTGCTGGTGTAACTCTCGTGCGTATTGCAATGCCTCATCGAAATTCCTGAAGCCAGACACTTGCATGTGGTGCAAGCCCAACTCGTCTTGTTCGATGGTAATGTCGAAATTGCGAACCATGTAACTGGTGAAGTTGTACCTTGCCAATTCATACAACAGTAGGTTCTCGTTGACAGAATCAGGTTTGTAAACAACCATGAACAAGAAATCTACGTTACGTTCAGGCGACAGCTTCTTGGCTGACACGGAGTCACTGTCATTCAGTACCACGCTTCTTCTGCTCCATACGTCTCCTAAGTCGAACTTACCTCCCCGAAGTTGTTTACCCGCTTTCACGCCATTGATAATCATACCTGCCATCTCTGCCAATCTACTTTGCGGGAATTTCTCCACCACGGCTTTCATATCTTCCAAACAACCGTCTCCATCTCCGTCGTTAAGTTTTCCTAAACCGTCGATAAACAAGAATTTATCCCTGTTGGCTCCCAATGGGAATCGTTCAGCAGAGATACGGGCATTGGCTCTTACCTCACCATATCTGTATCCCTTAAAGGCACTATAGGTAGCCGAATATAGAGAGTCTTCCATTTGTTCGCCAAAGATGGCATTCTCCTTGAAATAAGGGTCAGACAAGATACCTGTCCATTGACTTTCTGGGAATTGCTCTTTGAGCTTATCTACATATCCATCCGCAATGGCAGGCATGTTCATCCTGTTGTATAATAAGAATAGGTGATAATACACCGCATCCATGTTTTCAAAGTCGGGATAATTATCGGTAAGGCGACGCAAGGCCTTCTCACTCAACGGTAGATTGTCGAGCTTGTCCTTGAAGATTACGCCAGAATTATATAATCCATCTTCAAGAATCAGGTTGCTTGCTTGCAACTGTTCTTCAGTGAACGGTATTTGTGCCAAGTAATACTCACGTTTGTGAGGGTCGTTCTGCGCACTGTCTTTCAATTGCTCTAAAGAGTCTTGAATGGCTTCTTCCTTGGCAATGGAATCCAATTGTTCGGGAGTCATCTCGGGAATCTCGCCAAATTCACCAGCACCAGCCACCACGGTCTTGTTGATGCGTTGCCAGTTATCTACGTTCTCACGCTTACCCCATTGTTTCTCAAAAGTTTGCTTTCCTTGTTGCACCGCCATTGCATTATAGAAATACCATTTTCCGTTTTCCGTTCCAATTGCTGTCTGGGTGGGGTTGTTTCTTTGCATGTTATTCTGATTGCCCATGCCCCCATTGCGTTGCAACACTTGTTGGGCATTGGCTTCAGCCTGTTTGTTCTTCTCTTCCTTTTCCTTCTTTTTCAGAGCCTCTATCACTCGGTCAATTGCCTCATTCCTTTCCTTTTCGTCCATCTTGGCGAGGGCTTGCAGGGAGTCTTGCAAATGAACGGCATCTGTATAAGGAGCCAACTCGTCAAGAATCTTCGACCTTTCAGAAAGTTGCTCATAGTCGTCACGTTCCTTGTCGAGAAGTCCGATGGCTTCACCATAGCATCGCTGAGCATCGCTGAACTTCTCCATTTCCCAATAGATGTCGCCCAGTTTCAACAACAATACACCTTTCTCAATGCCGCTACGTGTGGCTTTCTTGTTACCTGTCTCGTAGGCACCGATGGCTTTAAGTGTGTCTTTCTGAGCGAGATAGATATTGCCAATGGCATAGTAAACTTGGTCAAGATAATCCTTGTTGTTGTCTGACCGAGCCATGCGCTTCAGTTGACTAATCATCTTTTTCCATTGTCCTTCTGACATTACCTCAGTCATGGCAATCTTGGCATTAAACGCCACTTCATACGGTGGGTTCAATCTGCCTACGTGTTTATACGCCTTGTATGCAGCTTGCTTATGACCGAGTGCGTTTTCCAATTGTCCCAGCAAGAACCATTCACGTGCTTTCTGCTGTTTGCGCATCTCGTGTTTGATGATTTTCTTGAGATAAGGAATAGCTTGCTCGTAATCGCCGGTATGAATGTAATAGTCGGCGTATGTGTAGTCCCACTCCTTCTGCGCACTCCAATGAATGGAATCCCTGCGCATGTTGCGGATAACGTCTTCTGCATCGTAAAGCCAATCTTGTTCGATGTAGCATTTAGCCAACCAAGCACGAGCTCTTCCATAAATGGCTGGTTGGGTTTGATAGAGCCTGCTCATATAAGCGAAGGTAGAGGCAGCCTCATCGAATGCTCCTTGGTGAAATTGCGAACGTCCCATGAGCAACCAAGCCTTCCAAAGCAAGGGGTTGTATTCCTTTCGGTTCAACCATTCAATGTCTTTTTCGGTCTTTCTGCGTCTCTTCGTCCATTGAGGGCGTTTCTTGATACTGTGTAATTTAATGGCTTTTTGACATTTTTCAATAGCTTTGTCAAAGTTGCCCTTGCCCAATTCCCTGCTTTTGGTATTGCCAACCGTATATAATGGGATGATTTCGGTGAAGTTGTCTTTGTGTCCTTTTTCCTTCTCCTCGCTACCGTCTATATATGCCAGTGTTCCGTTATAGTAAGTATTGTATCGTGCGTTAAAAGAGTGCCACCATCTGCTCTTCGCTGTATTTTTTTGCGTAGAGCAACCCGCCATCAATCCTAAGCAGACCAACAGCAGGAGGTAAAGAATATGTTTCTCTTTATGAAACCTCATGTTTATAAAACTGAAAAACCATGTTTTTATTGTCTAAACGTGGTATAATTAATTCGTCAAGGAAAATATATGATAACTATAGCCTTGACTAAGTTTCCATGAGCATGAACATTTCGTCTTTGATTTGGTCGGGTACGTTGATTCCTCTCAAACAAAGGCTGCGGTTCCAGTCTTTCACCTCTTTGGGATTCATCGTTTCCATGACGTAGCTAAACATGTCGGCTTCCTCGTCGGTGTATTCGTTGGAAGGCTTACCCTTGAAAGCATCTAATTCCTCATCGTCGAAATACTCTATTTCCTTGAGCGATGCTTCCATCATGCAGGTCTGTTCACACTTGTCGCTTGAACCGTCACAACTGCTACAATCACTTGTTGGCACGATGACATTATCTGGGTTGCTGGTCTTGATAAACAACAAGTAACAACCCGTGATAATCACCAATGCAATGACGCAAAAGACTATGTAGCTCATGTTTGTATCTCAGCGTATTGATTATTCGATGACGTCAATCTTAAATCCTGCGTATTTCAAGTCTTCCCAGAAAGCTGGGTACGACTTCGTTACCACCATCGGATTGTTGATTTTGATTTCGGGATATTTCATCGCCAATGGAGCAAAAGACAAAGCCATACGGTGATCTTCGTAAGTGTCGATGGCTTCCATCGTAGGTTCACATCGTTCACCGTCCCAAATCAGTTCGCTGTCGTTTACATCCTTGATGACAAATCCCAATTTCATCAACTCGTTCTTCAATGCCACGATGCGATTGGTTTCCTTGATGACAAGGCTTGACAATCCCTTGAAATGGAAAGGCACTCCCAAGGCAATGCAACAAACCACGAATGTCTGTGCCAAATCGGGAGAATTGATAAAGTCGTAATCCAGTCGAGGTACCACCCTGCCACTTTTCTTGAGCGTAACGGTTGTTGGCTTGCCCTGTATCTTAGAACCGAATTTGGTCTTGATGCCAAGCAAAGAGAAGATGTATCTCGTTACTGAGTCACCTTGCTTTGACCCATCCATGAGTCCTTCCAATTTAAGTGTAGCTTCTTCCTCATTGCTCAATGCCAATATCTCATACCAATAGGAAGCCGCACTCCAATCGTTTTCTATCAGGTATTTTCTTTGTGAATAATTACTATGTTGCACGGCTACGGTATCACCACTGGTCCAATCAGCCTTGGCTCCAAATTCTCTCATTGTCCATAAGGTGAGGTCTATGTAAGGACGTGAGATAATTTCACCAGTCATCTTCAGTTCTAATCCATCTTTCAATGTAGGTGCAATCATCAACAGTGCTGAGATATATTGTGAACTGATGCTCCCTGGTATTTCCAGTGTCCCGCCATTCAATGCCTTTCCCTTGATGCGGAGTGGGGGATAGCCCTTTTCTTCTACGTATTCAATGTCGGCTCCCAATGTACGGAGAGCATCTACCAGTATCTCTATCGGACGATGCTTCATTCTCTCGGTTCCCGTCAGAATATGTTCACCGGGAATAACCGAAAGATAAGCAGTCAAAAAACGCATGGCAGTACCTGCTGCCATGATGTCTATTACAGGTGGCATGTTTCTTAGGGCATTCACCATCACGTTGGTATCGTCACAATCGGACAGATTGTCTGGGGTAATTTCACCTCCTGCCAAAGCGTGTATGATCAATGCCCTGTTGCTGATGCTCTTTGAGGCAGGCAACTTGATGGTTGTCTCAAGATGTTTGGGTGCTTGAATGATGTATTGCATGTCTTATCTGATTCTTATTTTATCTTCGACGATTCTCATTGGTAGGTTGAGGATTTCATCCTTATTCTTGTCTCGTCTTTGAATGGTTTTCTGTTTTTGCTTAGGACCAGGCATGAGAGGTGAATTATACAATACCCATCTCATTCTATATTTCTGGTCGGCTGAGAATTTATAGCTATAGCACATGGAATAATCCATGATATTGGCAGAATAATATGTGCTTCCCTCGCAATTGGTGCGCAGGCACATATCTTTCAGACTTAACTTGTTGGAAGGTGTGTCAGAAAGGTATCGCTCTAAGAAATTGTTGTATTCCACACGGTTGTAGCTGGGTGTGTCATCACAGCAATCGGTGTCTTCACATTCGTCTGCCACCTTAGAGTCTTTCTCGGTATAAACGTGGTGCAATCCCAAATAGTGTCCCAATTCGTGAGCCAAGGTCACGTTGATGTCTGAAGAAACGTATGTATATCCGCTCTTCCCCTTGTCTGTCTTGGTGTATCTGGTGGATTCATGGTCAATGTACAGGCTGTTGATGGATGAACTATGAGGATAGCCAAGCATGGATTTGGTAATAACGTCTCTGTCAACGGACTCCAATCCTTTTAAAGCAGTATCGCTTTTCACTGCGTATGGCAAATGACTCAAGCCCAAGGTGGTGCTGCCGTCTTCGCCTGATTTGGCAAAGTTGTACACCATCACGTTGATATATTCATTGGGATCCCAAATGTATTTTTTGTTAGCACCTGTTTGGTCTGCCATGAAGTCGTGTGGGTCTATGGGATAAGTGCCTGACCATTTCACGTATTCCACGCCAGGTGTACTGAGTGTTTTGCCATTCTCGTCGGTCTTGGCAAGAAAAAAATGAATGTTGATGTCTTGACTCTCCCCGTAAATACCACCTTTATACAATTCGTTCACGTTGTCGAGAATTTTCGCCAAACGACTGTGGTCAACGTATTGCAAAGGATCGTTCTTGTCATTGTAGATGACGTGAAAGATCACGGGCAGTTGATAGGTATATTGGTCGTTGACGGTTTCCGTGGTGTTGTCATCATCCTCGTCAATGGCAGTCTCCTTCACCTTCGGAAGTCCGTCATCACCGCCACACGAACACAATACCATACACCATATTAATATATATATAAAGATTGATTTCTTTTCCATACCAATAAAATTTACGTACAAAGATACGAAATAAAATCTATTGTGCAAAAATAGGCATTGCTTTTATGGGAAAAAAACATTTTTTAAGTATATAGGATGTAGTTATTATTGAAAAGAGTCAAAAAGAAAACCATTCCCTAACTTGATTATCGGAAGGAAATGGTCTTCTTGATAGATGTATCATCAATGATGAACTACTCCATTCATCGTCTAACAATTTTTCTCACTTTCTTCTTGTCGTTTACGATGTAGATGCCCTTGGTTTGCAAGGCTGATTTCTCCACCCTACGACCTTGCAAGTCATAGACGGCAGTTTCGCCATTTCTTGTGTCAATCTTCGCAACCTCTATGGCATCGGGATCAGACATGTCAAGCACATATTCTCTTATTTCCTCTTTCTTCTCCATGTTTCCAGCGGAGTCGGTTACCAAGACATAGAATCCGTGGTTGATGCCATCATATACCTTGACGTTTGCCATAGAATCAATGGGTACATTTTCGGCGGCTCTCCACCAACCAGAACCCTCACCATATTGTACGTACACGTCATAACGCCATGTTCCAGAGCCATTGTCTGTTGCATCGATGTTCACACATGCTGTGGAATCGTTGAGTAATGTTACGTTTGTAACATGGCTTATGGGAGAGATTGTATCGATGATATTTGTCCAAGTCGATGTCTCAATTGGTTCATTATAATCAAAGATAATGGATGCCTTGTTGTTGACAATAGTACCTTGATCTAATCCGTCAATCAAATCTATGGAATAATTAACATGTCCAATTCCCTCTCCCAATTCATTATTTATGGGTAAAAGACCTTGATCGATATAGTATGTTGGTTCCATTGTTATAGGGTCTAGGGAAGTAAAAGTCCAAGTTATCTTTCCAGATTGTTCATTGTATACACAACTAACTTCAGCAATAACATTAATTCTTTTACGTAAATCAATAGTCTTAACAAACGATTTTTCCCCATTTAGTTCAATCTTTTCATTAGAAATAACAATTTCCTTTGGAATAAAGGAATTAAGGTCAAAAACTTTTGAATCTAATTGATTGTCAATGATAATAGAATGAGCCGAAGAGTTCGCCAATTCTGGGTCATTTTCAAATTCTATGTCATAACTGATAGTCTTAATGCAATTTGTAATGTAGTGGCTTCCAGATTCAGCCAAGTAGCCCGTAATATCATTTGGATCTCCAGGTATATAAACATCAATAGGAATGGGATTTGGAGTAGGGCAATTTGAACTTGCATTAATTTCTAAAGAGCCGACATTGCTAGTACTTCCAGCTTTCCTTTGCATTTGTAAAGGATGTGCATTATTCAGAATATCTTGTGTACTCCTGGGACAAAAACGAAATTGAAAACGAAAATCATCCCATTCAGATGGATCAATGCCAGAATTCTTTAATACAGCATCTTCCCTCATTCTTGTAGAACCTTGGCTAATACCGGCGATGGCTTCGGCTGCTCCAATGTGAGGACGTAATACACGACCAGCCATACCAGCATCATCTAATACATCATATACGTCTGGTATATTTGATGGACCATTACATGGTGCTTTTTTGGCAGGATTCTTTCTATAATATGTATTATCATTTATGATTCCATCATATATAGGTTCACCTGCCCATGCGTAAAAATTAAACTTTGCATGTGGAATTTTGGTCTTTATGCCAAACACATAAGATATTTCCTCATGTGGACCAAGATATGGAATTAATAAAGGCATGAAGAACCCCCTCTTTCCTGTTCCAACAAGATTGTCAGTATATGTAAAGAACATTCGGTTGTTGAATAAGCTATCAGATAATAGTAATTCAAAATTAACGAATAATAAATCGTCAAACATTTCTGGATGATCAAATGCTATGTTAACGGGGATTCCATAATATCCAACGTTTCCTATATTTTTCATTGTCACTGTAATAGGATAGGGGTCACCAACACGTTTTTCGGACGAAACAGATACTAATATTTTCTCCTTGTTCATTGGTTCTAGTATTATGGCGTTTGGTATAACAATAGTTTTATCATCTCCTTCGTTATCAAACAATACCATAAGGTCAAATGCTTCTGAAGTATTTAACTCTTTGTTTATAGAAAAAACAGAATACATTTTTGATGATAGATTAACTATAGTATCTGGAATAAGGGTTGTCTTATCATGAAATAATATAACAGATTTTACATATTCCAAACCATGACCATTGAAATCTATTATAGTTGTACCTTTTGCCGAAATCCTTGTTGGTGTAAAAGCAAAAATGGAATACTTATCAATATGGTTATAATCAATGTTAATCGTGATACCTTGCTGAGCTTTAACATCGTGAAGGGCAAGGTAATATGTGCCGTTTTCTTTAGCATGACAACCACCCCATGAAACTGACTCTGCTCCAGACGCATTGTAAACTACTTCGCCTGACGGAGCATACAATTGGATGGTGGCAGCACGATCTATTTTGAATTGAAGACTATCACCACTCATGGCAGTGAGCTTATACCATTTGATGTCATTGTCTTTTGGCTTAGGAGTCGTAGCACTTATCCCAGATTCCAACCATTCTATATCTGTTATTTCCTGTTTCACGCTATAGTCGATATACTGACATTCTTTGTCTACAAAATATCCTCTTGCATCGTGGAAACGGATATGGAGTGTGTTTTTTGCATACATAGTTGGTATTCCCTCAGTTATTTCGAAATGGAAGCATGAATCCCTAATAGGTTTCTTCTGCATTGGCAACATGTCTATCAACTGATATGGGGTCTCTGTCTTGTCAATAGTTACAGTCTGCATGTCGACATAACTATCATTTACCCAATACTGGTACATGATAATCCGATTATCTTCTCCTTCAAAGACCTTTTCGTAATCTTTTAAGAAGATATGAGAGGTGGGTGTCAAAACCTTATCCTTATTGTCAATCAATTGACAATGAAGAATGTGTACACCTCTACTAAGATTGGAAACATCAAGTGAATGAGTTCCATTCCCTAAACTTATTTCTTTGAAAGATAAATAGTTTTCATCAAACCAATATCTTAGCGATTTGGCAGTAGTGGTCTCCATGTCGAATTTCGTCCGTAAAAAAATGGTGGAAACTATTTGAGTCATTTGTCCATTGTTGCACAGTACTTGATAATGGATAGTATGCAAACCATCAGTAAGATTAGATGCATCAAGCATTTGTATGCTTCCATTTACATCTACGTTTTTAATGTTATTCTCGTCATCATACCAATATAATAACTTCTTAGCTTTTACAGGACCAGTGTTTCCATCATTTCCTATTTTCAAGAATATAGATGAGGCAATATATCCTGCTATATTATTATCATCAAACAATTGAACATGTAAAGTGTGTACCCCTTCTATCAATGACGAAGTATCTATAGTATGATTGCCCGAAACTTGATGTGAGGTTTGTGAACTATTAGTTTCATTGTCAAACCAATAACGTATTGCTTTGGCGTGTGTGTTCATGGGAATACGAGACAAATCAATATCTTCTAAGGTCTGTCCTCGAGCCGCTATGTGCGAACACAACAGTAATAAAATAAATAGACTTCTAAGCATAAATTACAAATATCAAGATTTGTTATTCTGTTGCACTTACTTCAATCTCCACGCTCAACTTACCATCTGCCGTGGTCTTATTGGCGACATTCATCTTAGTGATTTGTGGATAGGATGGGGAAGGATTATAAGGAACCAAACCACCGTAAATACCAACTTGTGTGCCATCTGTACCTGTGAATTTTGTTTTGGCTACTTCTGTAAGCTCAAACGTCTGATCATCGGAATAGTTGCCTTTAAAAGTTTTAAACATTTCTGTAAAAGTAGAAATTTTACAACCAGTGTTGACAGCTGAATTATTAAAAAGATAATTTACTTTACTACCAATACCAACACAATTCTTTGCTATTGTTGAGTTAGGCAGTGAGTTTACTGTTTCGTTGGTTCCGCTGAAAATAACACAATTGTTTAATTGAGAATATTGAATTAAATCAGCTCGATTATTAAATAAAGGTCTTATTATGCAATTGCAAAAAATAATAGACCCACTATAATTTTCAAAAGCGTTTAAATAACTGTTAATAAATTGAATAGAGCTGTTACACCCACCTTCCATATAAACCATATCGGTTATTATACAATTTGAATATAAAGCATTTTTTGTATTTGTCGTATTGATGAATTCAAATTTTACGAATTGACATTTCATAAAAACGGGATTTTCCATGTATCCTCTCATTCTTATTACATCTGTACAACGAATCCCTTCCATGGATAAATGCTTACCATTATTTTCTATAGGTATTCTGATTTCGAAAGAATTCATAATATAAGTAGGATCTGCATTGTTAATCCCTGTTCCTCGAAGAGTTACGGCTTTTGTAATGTCTGCGGCTTGAAAAGCACCACCAGAAAGATTAATAATATCACCACTTACGGCAACATTCATGGCATCACGAAGAGCATTTGCGCCATAAAACATAGACACTTTTTCATTGTGACTTAATGTTGCCACCATTGTACTCTGTGCATAACTCATGGTTGCACAAATCAGGGCAACCAACGAAAAGAATAACTTTTTCATAACTTGTACATTTTTATTTGTTAATAATTAGTTTCATCCTTTTAGGAGAACCCTGCACCTCGCTTTCGGGCAAAAGAAAAACGCAGGCATTCACCATACGCGACACAGGTTTGGAACTACCCACAAAGTACTATGGAGATGCCTGCGTTATATAACGCAAGCTCCTGTGTACTTTGTTATTTTGCTCCATTCACATTTCCGAGGTTCCAATTCGTGTCGCGATTGAGCAAATAAAAATGTCCGTGCACATCAATTGCACGGTACAAAGATACGAAATGTTAGGGAATTGTACAAATTATGCCATGAAAAATATTTCCGAAATATTTTCATGGCACAAAATATGATTTATTTGTCACGATGAAGAAATGCCGTAGGCATTAGATGTTAGTAGCCAGCCATACAGAAACGCCGTTAGGTGTTTCGAAATGGCTGGAAGAACGTTTGGCGTGGGAAAAAGCCTGCCATAGGTAGGCAATATGGATATATGTGTCCCCTACCTAAAGGCAGGGCATTCCGTTTGCGGCATTCTATTTCCAGCCATTTACTTTCCCTCGCTATCGCGAACAGTGACCGTTGGTTCGCCGTACCTGACGGCACGGCTGTATGGCTGGCTACTGACATCCGATGCCTATCGGCATCCTTCCGTCTTGTATGGCGAAAGACAAAAAGAAGAATGACGTGACTTAGTATTCTAATAGTTCAAGTCCTTGTTTCCTATAAAACGGAAACTTCTTGTCACTTGATAGAAGCGTTAGTTTTTCTGTAATTGCATGGGCTATAATTACGTGGTCACTTGGGTCTCGATGGTCATCTGCTTCATTGAGCTTTAGTCGAGAGTATGTAAACATTGTTTGTTCTGTGATGGGGAGAGTATCTATATTTGCTTCTTGCTTAATACTTAGTAACATTTTCTCTGCTGTTGTCCAGTACTTAGTGAGAAATTTCTTGTTATTAAATGATATTATTAGTTCTCGTTGTGTTTCTGCACTGATATAAAGCCGATTATCAGGGTCATTAAGTATATCCCACACATTTTGATCAAATGGGTCAGTATCTGTTAGCCAATCAATAATGACGCATGTGTCAAGGAGTAATCGCATAGCAATTAATCAAAGTTTACTAATTGTGCTTTTAATTCTGGATCATTAACGATAAAAGCTCCTTTATGGGCTCTTGCCCATTTCATGAATCTGCTTTTTGCTGGTTTCTTAGAGTTTATTGCTCTGTTGACTGCCATCTTGCTTTTTCTTTCTTCTTGTGACATATTATAGTTCCTTTCTTTTCAATTCCAATTGTTTTGGGAGCAAATTTACAAAAAAGTTTGTAATGTCTATTATTAAATGATGAAAAAAACACCCCAAAAGTAATTGGATGTCATCTTTCAAGGCGTTTTCGATAACTCCCCACTCTTATAGAAGTTAAGCATATCTATATTGAGGATAGCCAGATACTTGCTTTGCAATTCATTCTGTTGGGCTTTCAGCAAGGCATCCCTTCCTTGCATGAGTTCAACGATATTGATCAGTTTCTGCTCAAACTTACCGCTCAGCATTTCATAACTTGTTTGTGCGCTTTGCGTGGCAATTTTTGCAGCCTTAAACTTCTCTTGGTTATTCACAGCCTGTAGCCAATAATTCTCGATGGAAGAGTAGAGGGATGTCTGTTTGTCTTTCAGTTCCAACTGATACCTCTCCCTTTGGATCATGGCTTTGTTGATGGCAGTCTTGGCGGCACGGTTGTCGAAGATGGGAATAGACACGTTGACACCTGCGCCTAAGTTGAAGTTGTTTTTCAGTTGTGAGCCCCATGCGTTGCTGCTCATACTCGATGTGGTAGTTGTTGCACTTGCGCTGACCCCCACGGTAGGCAACCGTTGTGCCTTTGCCATCTTGATACTGAGGTTGCTGCTTTCAATACCCAACTTAGCCTGTTTGATTTCCGGACGTTGCTCCAATGCAGCCTCATATACGCTTTGCAGGGTAGGAATCAGTTGGAGAGCCATCTCGTCGGTGGTATTGGGAACCACCACGTCAAACTCCTCGTCATCAGTGATTTGCAATACCTGTTTCAGTTGTCTTTTGTAGTTTCGCATGTTACTTTCTGCCTCTACGATACCATACTCATCCTGTGCCCGTTGAGAGGTGAGCTGAGCCAAGTCAGCCCTGCTCATCTTTCCCACTTCCACGAAGGCTTGTCCCCTTAGTTCGTTTTGCTTGCTGGTCTCCAAGCTCTTCTTGTGAACGTTGATGGCTTCAGCCGAATACAATATTTGCACATAGAGCTGTGCTATCTGTTCTTGGATGTTGTTGGCTGTCACGGCAGAGTCAGCCTGTGCTTGTTCTGCTGAAATCTTATTCAGTTTGACAGTGTTCCTGTTGCGGTTGCCATTCCAAACCGTCCAATTGGAACTCACACCATACGAACCGTTGTAATACACCTTGTCCACACTTTGTTCCACAAATCCGTTTAGTACCGTTGCCCTTCCCGTTTTAGGCCAGGGACGGTATGACACGTTTTGGTTGGTGTTGGCAGACAAAGAAGGCAGCAAGGCTGCTTGGCTTTGCATGATGTCTTGTTCTGCCGAGAGCCGTGTCAAACTTGATTTCTGTAAGGTGATGTTGTTTTGTAATGCATAGTCTATACATTCACGCAGTGTCCATTTTCGGGCTAATGCAGGATGGGTAACCCCTATCGCCATGATGATTAGCAACCCCGTCTTTAGTTTCTTGTTCATATACTTTTATAATTGTCGTGTTTCGATTTTATTGTATTAGACGCATTTTTCTGACATTTAGTTTATTTTCATGTATTATTTATAACATCTATTAACCCTATTCATTGAAGATTGAGGATTGAAGATTGAAGATTGAGGATTGAGGATTGAAAATTGAAGATTGAAGATTGAGAATTGAAGATTGAAAATCGAAGATTGAAGATTGTGTTTGTGGTCGGTATCGATTGATAATCATGCAAGTACGGAGAGATGCCGTAGGCATCAGATGTCAGTAGCCAGCCATACAGGTCTGCTGTTAGGTAGACCGAAATGGCTGGTAAAAAGGTTGGGATGAGAAAAAGCCTGCCGTAGGTAGGCGATAAGGTTCTTCGTGTCCCCTACCTACGGCAGGGTATTCCGTTTGCTGCATCCTCTATCCCAGCCATTTACTTTCCCTCGCTATCGCGAACAGTGACCGTTGGTTCGCCATGCCTATCGGCACGGCTGTATGGCTGGCTACTAACATCTAATGCCTACGGCATTTGCTCTAATCCTCTAACTTCTAAGTCTAAGGATTTAAGGATGAAAGGATTTATATTGGTGTAAACAAAGAATATCCTTAAATCCTTAGACCATTAACTATCAATTATGAATTATGAATTGTGAATTGGGAATTATCAATTTTCAATTTTCAATCTTCAATTTCCCATTCGTGAACCATGTAAGGAACCATCGGTCACTATGCAAGAAACCGATGGTTCCATATATGGTGACCATCGGTTTCTTGCATAGTGACTCAAGTTGGAATTTAGTCTTGAATGTCTGGCGGAATGATGCTGCCGCTTCCAGGACCGTCTCCACCCTCATCGTCCTCATCAATGCCTGTGAGAATGATGTTTACCAACTTTATCACATCAGAAATGTCTATTTTCCCATCTTTGTTCTTGTCAGCTTGTGCTACATAGAATCCTTCTGGTGTTTTTCCCAAGATGTAATCTACGAGCATCACCACATCACTAATATCAATCTTTTCATCGTGATTGACATCCCCTTGTTTGTAACTTGCGGCACTTACTGATAATGACAGACAAGTTGCCACGAGCAATAATAATAGCTTTTTTCTCATGATTTGAAATTGTCATTCTGAATCTCGCTGCAAAGGTATGGAAAAAAATTGATATATCATTGATTATTAGATAATTTAACTATTCTGTCACTACTAATCCACCATTGGTGGGGATGGTAACGGTCAACTGTTGCCCTTTTTTCTTTAATTTCTGTTGCTTGACGTTTCCAACGAGTTGTGGGTTATCGCTATAGACCGTCACGGATGGTTGGGAGAACATGGGGAGAGACAGTGTTTTCTTGAGCGGCTCCTTGTCGGCGTTTATGCCGACCACATACCATTTACTTCCACTCCTGCGAGCCATGACGATATATTTACCAGGATAGCCATCGATAAAACGTGTCTCATCCCATACGGTGGGCACTTCCTTCATGAAATCTATTGCCCATGAGGGCGCATCGTGCATGTTGTTGGGGGCAAGGGCAAAATGCTGGACACTGCTCTGAAACAAGACAGCTGTGGCAAGGGCAAACACGTCACTGGTCATCCTGCGAGTACCTCGCTTGTTGTCGGTACTATAGAATTTGTTAAGTGTTGAGCCACCAAAATCCATGGAGCCAACCGTATTACGGATGAACGGGTGGGTAGCTGCGTTTCGTGCTTCCGCATCGCACGCTCCTTGTCCGAAGTGAAGATTCTCACTGGCAAGCACAGCCTCTGATGCAACGTAATTAGGATACATTCGTTCCCAACCACGGGGCAGCGTACAACCGTGGAAGATAACCTGCAAGCCAAAGTCGTTGGCATCGGTAAGAATATCTTCGTACAGTTGCATCATGGGTTGCTTGTCACCTCCGAAAAAGTCAACCTTGATACCCAGAATCCCATTCTCTTGCATCCAGCGCATTTCCTCACGCCTTACCTTCGAACGGTCCATCTTGCCAATGGGTGTCTGTGGAGCATCGTTCCATGAGCCATTGCTGTTGTACCACAAGAAGATGCCGACGCCTTTCTCTTTGCCATATCGTGCCAGTTCTGCCATTCGCTCGTATCCTATCTGTCTGTCCCAAAAGGCATCTATCAATACGGAGCGGTAGCCCATCGCTGCAGAGAAGTCGATATAACGTTTTTGTTCATCGAAGTTGCAACTCCCGTCCATACCAATAATCCAAGACCATGAGCCTTTTCCGTAGGTATAGGCATACTTGGCTTTGTACTTGGGTTGAACGAGGTCAGTGGCTACGGTGGTCTCTACGATGTTGGCAAGTGTCTCACCCAAAGTGATGGTGCGCCACGGAGTAACAGTGGGCAAACTGACAGCTGGTGTCACGGATCCGATGCCGTTCATCTCTCCTGCTTGTGGGAATCCAATACGATAATGTGTGGTCTCCTCATTGAGCAGCCTACAACCTACATAGTTGCCATCTGTGCCAGTCTCACTTATGAGAATCCATCCGTTTTGTCCGTTCTTGAAAAGGCAAGGGAACGAATATCCCTCTCCCCATCCATTTTTACCCGTAGTGTCGTCTAAGGAATACGATGTTTCATAACTGGGTGAGGTTCGGGCAAAGCCACCCATTGGTTTTGATTGTGGACAGAGAAACGTGGTGGTGCCTGTGGGAAGGGAGAAACCACTCGCTTCGCTCTCTACCACAGCCACACGGGTATCTTTTCGTGGATAGATGCGATAACTGAATGCCACGTCACGATTGCTCACGCGGAAGATGATGTCGAGAACATGCCTACCGTCTTTCTCGCAAGGGAAGGTGCCTTCAGTGGCTTCATAGTTTACATGACTCTGCTTGATGGTCTTCAAGTCGTATTCGTCTTTCACGGTAACAACTTTCCCTTCCTTTATCGTCAGTCCTTGCGTGAAATCACCGATGTTGGTCTTTAATCCCAAGGGGGATTCTTCAAGAAACACGATGCCGTTTCGGGTGATTTGATAAGTAGGCTTGCCTTCGTTGTCGTTTAAGACTACGGCCATCTTACCGTCGGGACTTACCAGTTGTTGTGTGGCAGCCCCAACGGTAGATGAACCTAAGAGAACAAATAGCATGGATAAGCAGAATGAAAATCTTTTCATGATATGGATTATTGTTTGATGATTATTTTCTTGCCATTTACAATGTAAATACCCGATGACAGCCCCTTTGTGGCTTCTTCCTTATACACTTGATGGCGTATGAGTTGTCCTGAGAGCGAGTAAACGTTTACTCGTTGCGTTTGATTCTCTATGACTCCTGCAATGTCGGCTGGTACCTGAGGAGAATAATCCGCATTGTTTGTCAGATACATCTGGTCAACCACAATCGTGCCATTGCCATTAGCCCAGAAATCTACGATGTGGATGTTTTTCGTATCGAGGGCTTGTCCTTTCTTGTTGCCAGACGTGTATTTTGCTGTTTGCAGATTGATGACGATTTGTTTTTTCGTACCGAAAGCGGGCGATTCGCAACAATCGCTCCAGATGCTGTTGGCGGTGAAGATATTGAGATGGGCGTCACAGTTTTGTATCTGTTTCAGTTTGACTACCAAATATTTGTATGCAGACATGTCTGCACCGTTAGGATATTCCCATCCCATCTGTCCCCATTGTCCTGGTCGGAAGGTACGGGTCTTCTCATTATATGTGCCTTGTGCAAAGAGCGAGGTGTTGATATGCTGCGCACCAAAGGGGAAGAATGTAGAACGTACCGTGAACGTGGATTTCAGTTCGTGTCCTAACGGATCCGTGTAAAGAGCCGTGACGTTGGCTGTTCCTTCGGCGAGTCCACGCAGCTTACCGCTTTGTATTTCCACTACCTCATTGTTGTCTATTTGGTATTTCGTCTGTGCAGCAACGTTTTCGGAATGTCCGTCACGGTAATTGGCGATAATCTGCAACATGGAAGTATTGCCAATCATAATCTCAGCATCCTCATTGGACAAAGTTAACGATTCTGCCGTTAACATCTCCTCGCTGTAACCCTTGAAGGTTTCGGGATAGAACAAAGCCTCGTCAAATGAATCCTCTGTGCTAAACCAGTCAAAGTCTGCATAACCCAAGGTTGAGACATTGGTGGAAAGTTGGTTGTAACAGAACAGGCCAAAGCGTGCTCCTACGAATACGGTGAGGTTGAACCCTAATTTTGTCTTGTCACCAATGGGGGTGAAAGTAACGTTATCAGTAGAGTAATAGAACTGAGTCTCACTGGTACCGTATGTAATGGTAGCACGCAAATAGATGACACTGTCTATGTCGATTGGTTGCACTTGTTCCGTAGGAGTGAAGTTGCTGTTAGTACGCAAGGTGTCCTGTCGCCAAACCAATTGTTTCTTACCGTCTTTCACTTCCACCGCCAAATAAGCGTATGGATCTTGGAAGATGCTGATGCCTGCACGGTCGCCCTCTTGCAGATGGGACACATCCATGCGAATGGTTCCCGTGGATGGTGTGGACGACTTGCCATGGAAGGCGAAGATGCGTTGCGTAAGCATGTTGCGTGCTTGTGTGAGACGGGTTGCTGGTGTGGATTTCAGACGTAACCATCCTGCACGCTCAAACAATGACCATGCACCATCATCGGGATTGTGGTTCCATTGCCATTGTTTTCCGATGGGATAGGTACGGAAGTTGTCGTTGGTTGGCAATGGCGTGATGGGACTATACGTGCCTGTCTTGGGCTTGGCGTATGTAGAGTAGGGAACACCCTTATTGCCCACCACAGGCCATTCCATTTGCCAAGCTACGGGTTGAAGGTTGGGCATTCGTCCCAATGCACCTAAGTCTTCTTGCAAGATGGTCCACCATTCTCCAGTGGCAGTCTCTATCAATGCCCCTTGGTGTACGGTGTTCGGCTTGTTGCTGATGTACTTTTCTACCAACATCTTCTCCTCGTATGGACCGAAGATGTTTTTTGAACGGAATACCGTCTGACCAGATGGCCATCCTCCGTATGTGGCATAGATGTAATAATAGTCGCCACGCTTGTAAAGGTGACATCCCTCCAAGCCATCCTTGTCGCTGATGACACGCTGTTCGCGAATGAAATTGAAGTCTTCGTCGAGTTCGCACATTTGTATGTTGCCAATACCACAAGCTACGTACACCTTACCATTATCAAACAGCATCCCAGGGTCGTAGTATATACGAGACAACTTTTTCATTTCCCACTTTTCCTCTGGGTTGGTAGCGGTGAGCAACCATCCTCCGGTGTCGTTGCCATTGATGAGCAGATAAAACTTCCCGTCGTGATATTTCATGGAACAAGCCCACATGCCGGCGGCATACGCATTTTGGTTGTTGAGTAGCGAGTATCGGTCGCTGGTGGAGAGTTGGGTGAGAGGTTGTGCACAATATTCCCAATTTAATAAGTCTTTAGATTTCAGGATGGTTGCGCCTGGGAAATGGTGCATCGTGGTTGACACCATATAATATGTATCATCCACGCGAATCACGTCAGGGTCGGGGAAGTCGGCAAATATCACGGGATTCTTATAGCGGTCCGTGCCTTGGTCGCTTACAGAGATATTTTTGAAGTCGGCATGAGCCCAGTCTTTCTGATAATAGTCAGCGTACCAGTCCATACAAGCCTTTCCGCAAGCCTCTTCCAATCCTCCGAAGGCAGGTACGGTCTTGCCTTTTTGTAATAAGGTGTCAACGTCAATGAGGCAACTGGTTCCAGAGAGGGTCATGGAAATATTTCCGAAATGGTCGAGCATGGCTTTGTAAGCCTTTCCCCATTTAGAAGTTGACCCCGTAGCCCATGTACCATAGTTGGAATCCACCCAGTCACCATGTTCATTATAGTGTCCAGTACCAGGTTTCTTAGGACTCCAATCCACCTCTGTAATGATAATGGGGTTGGTGTCAACTACTGGCACTTGCTTGTGAAATTGGTTGATTTTATTGGTAGGGCTTGGCGTGTCGTCGCTACATCCGTACCATCCGCAGTAGTCGTGTACGGCATAACCAATGTTATAACCCTCTATGGGATAAAGCGCATAACTGGTATAATTGGCTTGCCATCCCGTACCTGGTGCCCAGATGATTCCCGTGAAGCCGTTGGCTCGAATCTTGTCAACGATGGGTTGGAAGTAGTCGTGTAATGCCTTGGGGTCTTCTTGGTCATTGGCATTGTGCAAGGTGACAGGTTCGTTGGCAAGTTCTATGCTGATTTGTCCAGCGTATTTCTTGATGTTGGCATTCTGAGAGAAAATATCCCACACCTTCATCAAGTATTGTTGGTAATAGTCGCCCACCTTCAGATTACCAGGGCAGACACCTGGGGGACGAACCACCACGTACATGCCGTGGTTCATTGCCCTTTGTGCCAAAGGAAAATAAAGGTTGGCAAGGTAAGTCTTCAAGCGAGACTCACTGAATCTTGATATGTCAGCTTCTCCACTTTCCTTTCCATCACTTTGCTTGGCAGGGTCGTTGGTCCATGCAGGATCCATGTGAAGTCTGAACACGTCGCATCTTGCCTCTTCCAATCCCTTGAATAACTTTTCAAAATAGGCAATACATTTTTGTCTGCCGTTATCATCGTAGCTCCATCCCCATCTGCCGCTGTTGAACCAAGCGTTAGGGGTGTCCATAACTCCGTGAAGCACTACATGGTTTCCGTGTGAGTCAACCAACCATTTGCCTTCCGTATGCAATGTGGGCAGTGGTTTTATGCCCTGTGCCTTTATTTGCTGACAACATACGAAAAGTAGTGCAATAATAATCCAAGAATACTTATTCATAATAATCAATGCTTTTAATTGTTGCAAAGTTACTATAAATCCGTCAATGGCTTTTGGTAATATGTTACAAACACTTTGAGTTTTGTATCAAACGGATTGGCAGATGCTATATACATATCTCTGGTCTTCGCTTTCCACTGTGATGATTTGCGAAGGTTGGACCAGAAGGTCTTTGAAATGATTGTCAATTCCCTTGCCGGTCATCTTGGCTTGGGCTTCTTTCATGGTCCACAATCGGGTAAAGGCTATGTCGGGACGGGGAGCACTCAGTATCTGTTGCAATTCTGTTTCGTTCATCGAATATCGAGCTAGGCTTTCCTTGTATTCACGTACCGATTCAACATCAACACCAATGGGGCGATTGCTTACTGCGCAGATAACGGCTTCCTTGCAATGACTGAGGTTGAAATGGATATCTGGATGACCGATGATGAACGGCTTGCCGTGCTCACCATAATCAAAAATGGGTTTGTCGGTTATGCCATATACCTTTTGCAATGCCTCGCGCAAGAGCAGGTATGCGGCAACACTGGTACGACGACCTAAGTCGTGCTTAAATTTAAGTGCTTGCTCACGACGTTGTTCTGACAGTAACGGTAGGGCTGACTCCCAATCAAGGTCGTAGATATGGTCATTAATAAATAGGTGATATGCCATCTTACTTGTTGTTTGTTGCAAAATTATACAAAATAATTTAGACACGTCATCTGTAGGGTGAAGAATTTACATTTTAGATTAATTTTGGCAATGATATAGCTGTTGGCATAGTCAGTGCCGAAGGCACGATAGATGACAGGCAGGCGGTGAAGCCCGAAGGGCGTAAACCCTGCTAATAAGAGTTTATTATGTATAAAGAGTGCTGAAGGCACGACAGAACAGCTAAGCTCAATCAATTCTGTCACCCCCTTTGGGGGGGTGATTTGAAACGCTATCATTGAAGGGGTTTCGCTCCGCTTCACCCCTCCCTGTGTTCTTTTGTCCCTTCGGGACTTATGCCAACTGCTATATTATTGCCTTAATTTTTTTTATTTGTAACAATTAAGAATGATTTCATGCTCTTTTCTGGAGAAGTTAACATTTGGTGAGGTTTTCGTAACATACGATAAAATAGAATGGTAGGGAAAAATTTAAATTTGCACCAAAAATCGCTTTAACTGTTTAAATATATTGATATGTTACATGATTCATTATTTGTCAGAAAAATCCAAATTCTTCTGTTCCTGTTTTGCTTTGTTCCTTTTGGGGCAATGGCTCAAAACAGTGTAGGAGGAACGGTAAGTGATGAAGCTGGCGAGCCGATTATCGGAGCGTCAGTAAGAGTAGTTGGAACAAATACTGGTGTTGTAACCGACGTTGACGGTCGTTTCAGCCTCAATGCCGCTTCCAATGCACGGTTATCTGTTTCATACGTTGGTTTTGTTACCCAAGAGGTAAGTGTGAATGGACGTCAGAGCATTGCCGTCGTGTTAAAAGAAGACAATACGACACTGAACGACGTGGTGGTGATTGGTTATGGTACACAACGCAGAGAAGCTGTGACGGGTTCGGTTGCCAACATCGGTGGTGAGAAATTGAATCAGGTAGCTGCGTCGAATGCAGCACAGGCTTTACAGGGTCGTGTGGCTGGTGTGCTGATGACGCAGACAAGTTCTAAGCCTGGTGCAGAAATGCAAATACGTATTCGCGGTCAGCGTTCATTGACTGCGTCTAACGACCCTCTCATTGTGCTCGATGGAATACCTTTCATGGGACAATTGTCTGATATCAACCCGACAGATATCAAGTCGATGGATATTTTGAAAGATGCTTCCGCAACTGCCATTTATGGTTCTCGTGGTGCTAATGGTGTTATCCTTATCACAACGCAAAAAGGCTCGATGGGTATGCCAGCCAAGGTGACTTATAATGGTTATGTCACCTTCAAGAAAGTCTTCCACAAATATCCTATGATGGATGGTCCTACTTTCACCAAGTTCCGTCAATATGCCGGTATGTATCAAAATTCTCTTGATGAGAGTGATGACACCAACACCGACTGGCAGGATTTGTATTATCAGACTGGTGTGGGACATAATCACGACGTGAGCGTGTCAGGCGGTACCAATGGCGGAAACTATAGTTTCGGAGCTGGTTACTATCACGATGAGTCAGTTGTTCCCACTGAAGGTTTCGACCGTGTGAGTGTACGTGGTAATTTTGACCAGATGGTAGGTAAATGGTTCCATTTCGGCTTATCTACGAACAACAGCTATCGTATTACTAAAGGCGTGAATGATATGTATGGTGTGCTCAGTAAGAGTCCACTTGCAAGCCCATACGACGAAAATGGCAACCTGAAACGATATGTGTCTCTTCCCGCTGATGACCAGTCGGTCGTGACAAGGGAAACGGTCAAGAGAGACAAGGATGTTTGGCTCAACGAGAACAAAGGTATTGGTACCTACAATACTCTCTTTGGTGAAGTAAAATGTCCTTGGGTTGAAGGTCTTAGCTATCGCATCAACATCGGTTTGAACTTCCGTTCTTCCAAAGGTGGAGGATTCACGGGTACAGGTGTCAACAATAAGGATGCTAATGCTGTGAATAGTGGTTCTATCTCAGAGAATCAAACACGTAACTGGACAGTTGAGAATTTGATTACTTTCGATCGTACCTTTGCAGAAAAACACAATCTTAATGTAGTGGGTATGTATTCTGCAGAACAGACAACATACGAGTCAACTGGTGCATCAGCACAAAATATTCCCGCTGATTACTTCCAATACTATGCTCTTGACAAGGCTATTGGCCAGTCTAACCTGAATAATTACAGTTATTGGAAGAGTGGCTTGATGTCGTGGATGGGTCGTGTGATGTACTCGTACGATAATAAGTATATGCTCTCTTTGGCAGTTCGCTCTGATGCTTCTTCTCGTTTGGCAAAAGGTCATCAGTGGCATACTTATCCCGCTGTCAGCGCAGGTTGGAATATCGCACGTGAAGAGTTCATGAAAGATTTGACGTGGATTGACAACTTGAAACTGCGCATTGGTTATGGTGAGACATCTAACCAGAGTATCAATCCTTACTCAACCCTCGGTGGTCTTGCTGTTCGCAACTATAACTTCGGTAACGGAACCAATTACAAGGCTGGTTACTATGTGAATGCGCTTCCTAATCCCGAATTGGGTTGGGAGTACTCAAAGACATGGAACTTCGGTCTCGACTTCTCTTTGTTCAATGGACGCCTTTCTGGATCATTTGAATACTATACGCAGAAAACAAAAGACATCTTGCTTGATGTATCTCTGCCTTCTACCTCTGGTGTAAACAGTTACACGGGTAATATCGGTAATACCCAGAACAAAGGATTTGAGTTGACCTTGAATGGAATTATCATCGACAACAAAAATGGTTGGCATTGGGAAGCAGGAATCAACCTCTATGCTAATCGTAACAAGTTGACTAAGTTGACAGGTGCAACTTACGTGGATGCAAACGGTAATGTTAAAGATGAGAGAGACGAAGCAAACCGTTGGTTTGTAGGTCATCCTATTGATGTGATTTATGACTATGAATATGATGGACTGTGGAATGCTGAGGATGTATATGAAGTGACTTTAGAAGATGGCACCAAGACTACAAACTTTGCTATCTTAGAACCAGGTGGTAACCTCGGTATGATTAAGGTGAAGTATAATGCCGACGCTCTCGATGCTAATGGCGTTCCAACTCGTGCCATCGGTGCAGATGACCGTCGTATTCAGAGCATGGAACCAGATCTTATGGGAGGTTTCAATACCACAGTTGGTTATAAGGGTTTCGACTTAACGGTGATTGGTGCCTTCCAGATTGGCGGAAAGCTCATCAGTGCCATCCACTCTTCCAATGGTTATCTGAACATGTTGACAGGTCGTCGTGGACAACTTGATGTTGATTACTGGACTGAAGATAACACAGGTGCCAAGTATCCGAAACCAGGTGGAATCATAAGCAGTGATAATCCCAAATATGGTTCTACTCTCGGCTACTTCAATGCTGGCTATCTGAAGGTTCGTGCCATTACTTTAGGCTACAACTTCGATCACTTGAAAGCAGTCAAGAATTTCGGTATCAGCCGCTTGCGTCTCTACGCTACGATTCAGAACCCATTCGTACTCTTCTCACCCTTCAATAATGAGAGTGGACTTGATCCTGAAACAAACTCTTGGGCAAACGAGAACACGGCTGTTGCTTACGGTGAATACTCAGGTAAGCACAGAATGCCAATCGTAGGTTACAACACACCTGCAACCCGCAATTTCCTGTTCGGTATTAACGTCACATTTTAATTAAGTATTAAAGATATGAAAACTAAAAGTATAAAATATATCCTCGCTGCTGGTCTCGTATTTTGCGGTCTTTCCGCAACCATGACTTCCTGCTCCGATGTTCTTGACGAACAGCCACGCAGCCAGTTTGACCCGACATTCTTCAATACGAAGACGGGTATTGAGGGTGGTTTGACCTCACTCTATGCTCACTTGCGCTATTTCTATGGCAACGGTTACTTCCTGAACAGTGTGGAAACAGGTACCGACGAATATACCTACGCTCAGTCTGCCGATGGTAACTTCAAGGATGCCGACCTTTCTGGTGTAGGTTCCATGACCCCCAGCAACTCTATTGCAGGATCTATTTGGGGGGCTTTGTTCCCCAATATCAATACGGCCAGTGGTATTATCGAGAATGGAGGTGCTGCGGGTATCGACGATGCACTGCTTGCAGAGGCATACTTCTTCCGTGCATTTGATTACTTCCTCTTGGTTCAGACATACGGTGGCGTACCATTGGATTTAGGTGCTGGCGAATTGAAGTTCAATACCTCAACCGTTCGTACTTCCGTACGTAACACGGTGGACGAAGTTTATCAGAAGTGTATTTTCCCTGACTTGGAGAAGGCTTTGGCTGATCTGCCCGAGAATCCTCGTATGACAGGTACAGTTACCAAGAATGTAGCTCGTCTATATCTTTCCAAGGCTTATTTGACATACGCTTGGTGGTTGGAGAATCCAAACAATATTCCTACCTATCCAGAGTGCAGCCGTGATGCAAGTCAAGCTCAGAGTTACTTCCAGAAAGCATACGATATGGCAATGGCAGCAATCAACAATCCTGGACCATACGCTCTGCAACCTACATTCTATGACGTGAACGTAGCAACCAACGACCGTAACTCAGAGATTATGCTTTATGCAGATCATGATGAGGACGAGAAGTTTGGTAATGGTGGCACTGGCTATGGATGGGGTAGTGGTGGATCTCCTGAGAACTTTGCTTATTGGATGGAGACATGGAACTATACCGAGATGACAGCTAAGGCAGCTTCTGGTGCTATCATCAATCCCATTCAGCGTGAAGCGGTTCAAGCTCTTGGTCGTCCCTGGACTCGTATGGCTCCTATTGCCGATAACTTCATGGAAGGTGGTGTTTGGGAAGATGCTGTAAAAGCCATCGACTCACGTTATGATGCAACCTTTACATTACGCTATCATACCAATTGGCAAAAGGCTGGAAATACAGAGCCTTACGTCTTCGGTGCTAATGGAATGCAAGTAGGTCCCAACGAGGTTTATTTCAGTTGGGTTCCTGAGAGCGAGGATAGTAAAATCAACTATACAGGCGCAGATGGCAAATTGGGCTTCGGAGAGATGCCTGGACGTGCAGATTTCGTAGTAGCCGTGAATCACATCAGTCGTAAGAAATATCCAATCAACTGGAAGATTGGTATCTATCGTACTGACAATGCTGGTGGTTTAGGTAGCAAGGTGAATGGAGGTAGTCCTCGTCCTTGGAATGTAGCAAAGTTCTCTGAGTTCTATCTTATCGGTGCTGAGGCAGCCGTGAAGTTGAATAGGAATACTGACGCAAGAAATCTTGTGAATGTTCTTCGTTCCCGTGCCGGAAAACAAACATTCTCTCAGAATGACAACGTAGCAGTATCTGTTGATAATAGTGCCGCCATGCTGGCAGCCACACCTGCTACCATCACTATCGACTATATCCTTGATGAGCGTAGTCGTGAGTTCTGGGGTGAGGGCTATCGTTGGTACGACTTGGTGCGTACCCAGAAATGGGCAGAGCGTGCTTCTACCTATCGTATTGCCGACACTGGCTATACCGATAAGGATTTGCTGACCTTCAAGCGTGATATTCCCGCAGGTTACTACCTTCGTCCAATCCCACAAGGACAACTTGATGGTATGAAGATGGAGGATGAAGCCAAGAAAGCTTACCAGAACCCGGCTTATCGTAATTGATGAAAGTGATACAATGATGAATATCCGTCAGGATTGATAGATATTCAATAAGAAGAAAACCTTCAAGAAACATCATGAACAGGTTTGTACTCTCCTGTCATGCTGGTAATTCTTGAAGGTTTTCACTTATTTAGACAATAAGCGTTAGCTTGATGTGATGAAAGCGGTGTAAGGCAAAGATGATGATTCCTTCAATAAGATAGGCAATTAAGTAGCTATACCATAGAAGGGAAGGATAGAAATGTGACATCAGCCAAAGTACGGGAATGACGGTGAGCGATAGGGCAAAAGAAATAAACAATGCCATACGATGTTGGCCATAGAGCTTGTAAACAATCATGATGACATAAATATAACAGAATGGGATGAAACTCAAGGAGAATATGCGCAAGGCACGGTTACTTTCAGTAATCAAATCCAATTCGTCAGCACCAAAAAGTTTTGCGATTGCCTCTGGATCTATCCATACGAATATACAAGTGACAATCATTGCTATGGTGATGAAACGAAATGACTTGTGAAGTACGGTTCGTAATCCTTCCTCGTTTTTTCGACCTACTTGAATGGCTCCCAACGATTGTAAGGTTTGACACGTTCCTGAGACGAAGAGATTGTACACCTGTAGGAGATTCATACACACGGCAAAAGCGAAGATTCCTGTACGTCCAAGAGTAGAGAGCACGATGGTATTAGCTGAAAGCAACAACAAGGTGAGTGATATGGAAGCTATGGCAAGTGGTGCTCCTTGTGAGGTGATGCGTCGCCACGAAGAAAAAAGTCCGTCAGAGGTAAATGTCAGCTTGAGGCGTCTGTTGGCGGGATTCCACCAATGAGAAAGCAAAATGGCTATACCCACGATATGACCAACAACCGTAGCAGCAGAAGATCCCGTAATGCCCCATCCGAAGAATTGGATGAAAACGATGTCGAGAAGAAGGTTGACCACATTGTCAATGATAACAGCTACCGACACCAGTTTGGGCTTGCCATCAACACCTACCATCGTAGATAATCCCCACATGAGGATGAAGGCGGGATTGCCCAATAATAACACTTGCATGTATTCGCGAGCCAAAGGCAATATCTGTTGATTACTACAGAGCAGATGCGATATTTCGTCAGGGAATAACAACCCTCCGAAGAAGGACAGTAAAAGGCCAAGTCCCATGCTTAGGGTGAGTGCGCGGGTAAAGAAACTCCGAGCATCAGCTATGTTTTTCTGTCCTAATGAATATCCCACCAACATACCAGCACCAGCATTGATGAGAAGATGAAGCGTGAATATAAATTGATTGATGGGCTTGGAGAGATTGATGGCGCTGACACCATCCTCGCTAATGAGATTTCCCACGATGATACCATCTACCACATTTCCCAGACAACCTGAAAGTGCGACAAGTATGTAAGCCCAGAGGTAATTGTAAAATTGTTTGTTGATGTCTCCATCAAAGGAGCTTGTATTTGCAGCCATCTTTGAATGATTATAATTTAGAGAGGGTGAAAATCCCCAACGACTTTAATTGTCTTAAAGTCATTAGGGATTTTATCCTCGTTCTGTTAAAAGATACTATTCGAAGAATCCGAATCCACCAATCGCGGTAAGCATACGTTCCACATAATCCCATGACGTAGGAGACCATGAGAAATTGAGACGATACAATACCTGTGTGGTGTAATCGTTATCACGAGTAACATCGGTGGTTTTTTGACCGTGAGCCATGTCTTGATAAGCCAATAGACTCGACATTTGGTTCGCTTTCTGTGGATCATCTTTTGCATTCTCCATCGCATCAGCAAACTCTTCTTGTTCCACGAAACGAATACCTTCGCCGACGGATGTGAGCCCCATAAGAACGTCACCCAAGAACTGTCCGTGAATATTATATGGATGGAAAACGGTACAATCTTTTGGAGTAGTGGAGAGTAATACGATAGCACGAGCTACCTCGTTAATTGGTGAAAACTCCACTTTCTTATTCCGCATGGCGTACGGACAACAACCTAACATGTTGTAAACCTTGATTCTTCCCATAAACGAGTTGGTTGAGAAGTTGGCTTGGAATTCACCGTCAGTACTTCTGGCAGCAAGATTACCGACACGCATGATTTTTGCACTTAGTCCGTGTAATGCCACAGCATCAAGGATGAGGCGTTCAGCCATGAACTTAGAATAAATGTACTTGTTGCCAAGATATTGACCCATGTAAAGACGTTGTTCGTTGAAAATCTCATTCCTTGCTTCTCCAGCCCACAATCCTCGTGTACTTGCCGTGGAGACATGAACAAGTTTTGCTCCTTTCTTAATACAGAAATCTACACAGCGCTGTGCACCACCTATGTTCACATCCTCAATCTCTGTTCCTTTGGAGAAATGCTTCACGATAGCCGCGCAATTAAATACGGTATCTACGTTAAGGCTTTCGTCAATGTCTTGTGTTACATCACCCAATACCACATGTAGACGATTGTTGAACAATGGCTTGAAGGCATTGGCAAAGTAATAATAAAGCAATGAACGCAATCGACTCTCAGCAGCCTCTTTGGTCTTGCCACGTACCAGGCAATAGATATTCTCCACATCAGAATCAATCAATTCGCGTAAGATGTGAATACCCAGATAACCAGTGGCACCAGTGATGAGTACGTTACCAATCTTTTGTCTTTCTCCGTGACGGAATGTTGTGAGCGTGTTACGCATCAAGAGATTGTTGATAGCGGTATAATTGAAGCTTGACACCTCATCTTGACCTGCTGATTCAGTATCTCCTGTGATGAGTCTTGCCAACATTCTTGGTGTTGGGTTGGCGAATACATCTCCGTATGCCACGTGTAATCCAGCTTTGTCAGCCTCGATGATTACTCGTGTAACAACGAGAGAGGTTCCACCCAACTCGAAGAAATTATCTGTGGCTCCCACTTTATCCATTTGCAGGATAGAGGCAAAGATGTCGCAGAAAGAACACTCGGTGTCGTTGGCTGGAGCCTCGTATGCAGAGGTGATAGCCAATTGAGGTTCGGGCAGAGCTTTCACATCGGTCTTACCATTGGGTGTCATAGGCATTTCTTTCAGTTGGAGATAAGCCGTAGGAACCATGTAAAGAGTGAGGCTCTTAGAAATTTCTGCTTTTAGAGCATCTGGAGCGATCTCACGATCGGCGGTATAATAAGCACAGAGATGTTCTTTGCCGTTGAGTTTCCGAATGAGAATAACCACCTTCTTCATGCCTTTCACCTTGAGCATGACATTTTCGATTTCACCCAGTTCGATACGAAGTCCACGCAACTTAATCTGATGGTCTGTACGACCGAGGATTACCACGTCACCATCAGGAAGCCATTTAGCATAGTCACCTGATTTGTAGATACGTTCACCGTGATAGTCAATAAAACGTTCACGAGTCATCTGATCAAGGTTGTTGTAACCACGAGCAACTCCACGTCCACCGATATACAGTTCTCCTACTACACCTACGGGTAATTCATTTCCGTCTTGGTCAACGATAAATTCCTTTACGTTAAGTTGTGGCTTACCTACTGTCACCAATTGGGCATTGGTCAGTTCTTTGTTATTGGAAGCCACGGTAATTTCCGTTGGACCATAGCAATTGAAGATTCGAGCCTTGGTGACTTGACGCATTTGTGAAAGCAGTTGGTCAGAGAATTTCTCACCACCAGCACGACAAATGTTCACTTTGCTAATGGCTTGACAGAAGTCGGGACTGGTGAGCCAAGTCTGCCAACGTGACGGTGTTCCCGACACCATATTAATATGTTGCTCATTGATAAGCGTAGCTAAGTCGAGTGGGTTATTGGCTTGTTCTTCGGTTGCCACGATAAGGGTCTTGCCATTGAAGAAAGCCATACCAATATCTTGTAAGGCAGCGTCGAACGAGATAGTTGTTACACTTAACACCCTTTTTGCATCGGTGAGTACACCGTTTGCAAAAACATTAGCAGGATGTCCATAGAGATAGTTGCATATACCCTCATGTCTTAACATCACACCCTTTGGTCTTCCCGTAGAACCACTTGTGTAGATAAGATAAGCAAGGTCATCAGGAGTGATGTTTGCTGTTATGGCATCGTTGCTCGCTGTGCTTGAAATCAATGTTTCTACATCAATGGCTTTATCAGCAGGAACGGTGTCGAGACGATCAGCTGTGGTAATGATGTAACGAGCTTCACTGTCTTCCAATATCAGTTTGATGCGATCAGCGGGATATTCTGGGTCACAAGGAATATACGCAGCCCCAGACTTGAGAACACCAAAGAGGGAAAGGATAAGACGACTGGTACGAGGTAACAGCAGAGCCACACGATCACGTTCCTTCACACCTCGTTGACGGAGTGCTTGAGCTATGTGGTTAGTAACTTCGTCCATTTCCTTATAAGTAAACTTAGCATCAATGGCAACCAAAGCCTCATGATTGGGTTGTGATTGAGCAAAGTATGAGATACACTCATGGAAGAATTTAAACGGTGCTTCGCCAGATTCTGTTTCTCGCAAGTGAGACAACTCTTCTTCTTGGTTAGCACTGATGATAGACAGATTTCTAACCTTAGCATTAGGTTGTGCAATCATTCTCTCAGCAACCGCAACAATGCTCTCTGCCAAAGATTGAGCCAGTCGGTCAGAATAAATACTGTCGTCATATTGTACAACCACTCCACGAGATTCTATCTTGATATTAATCTTGAATTTTGGTACGTTCAGTTCCAATAATTCTTGTTGGATAGCGTTGCCGTTTACTGTGTATTCCGACAACACGCCCACTTGATAAGCGTAAGCGATAGCTGGACGGAAACCATAGTCGGTGGCGATACGGGCAAAGGGATAATCCTCATGTCGTATGGTTTCGTCGAATGTTTCACTGGTTTTGTTCAAAAAATCTTTTACGGTTACATCTTCAATGTTCATTCCCAATGCCAAGGTGTTGACAAACATACCTACCGTATCTGCTATCTTCAAGTTAGAACGACCACTGCTGACGGTACAAAGGTACACTTCACGATTGTTGGTATATCGAGAAACCACGTATGCAGTAGCGGCAAGGAACAAATGGGCAGCAGTGATTTCCTGTTGACGACAGAAAGCATTTGCCTTGTCGAAGTCGGGCTTGCAAACTGCTTCACCAATCCATCCTTGTTCATCGGTTTTGGGCAAGTCGGCAGGAATTTCACTTGCTCCTTCACACGTCTGCAATTTTTCTGCAAAGAAACGTTGTGCTTCTTGGAATGACTCAGAATCTTCTGCTTTCTGTTGGTCAGAAACGAAGTCAAGATAAGAATATGTCTCACGCTCAATGCTCTTTCCTTCAAGGGCAGCATTGATTTGACGAATGAAGATATCGGCGGACCCACCATCAAAGACAAGATGGTGAACGTCCATCAACAAATGAACCCTTTCTTCAGTCTTCACAATCTTGAAACGGTATAGAGGAGCCTTTTGTAAGTTGAATGGCTTTACAAACTCATTCTTATAGGAAGTAAGTTCTTCCATTGTCATTTCGGTGATGGGTATTTTTACGGGAACACTGTCTTCCGTTGTTTGAATGATAGCATCACCGCGAGTGGAGAAGTGAACGCTCAATTCGGGATGACTCTCTACCACTCGTTTCACACATTCTGCCAGTTGATTTGCATCGGTATCGATGGGATAGGTCAGCAGATATGGGATATTGTAAATGGTAGAAGTAGGATTCTTCAGACAGTCGAAATAAACACCTGTTTGTGCATACGATAATTGTGCATCTTTGAGTTGTTCATTTACATGGTCTTTGTCTTGGTTGGTAGAGGTTTTCTCTCCTTCCATCATCATCTTCAATATCTCATTTTCAATGCTCTGTAATGTGCCACTCTTCACCAATGACTTTGAGTCGAGAGATACGCCATATCGCTTGTTGATTTGAATTGCCAACTTAATGGCAGAAATCGAGGTGAGTCCTGCATACCCTAAGATGGTCGTTACGCCAAATTCTTGGTTGTTGACTATCTCTGCGATGATGTCGTGTAATTCCTGCTCCAAGATATTCATGGGAATTTGTTCCAACAACTCATTGTTTTTCAACGAGGGCTTCTCTGGTTTAGGCAAAGCTCGTTTGTTCACCTTTTGATTTTGGTTGAGAGGAATCACATCTATTTGCATCGTAACGGCAGGTACCATGTAAGGAGGCTTCTCGTCTAAGATGAATTGGTTAAGAGCCTCAATGTCTATTTGTTGGTCGCTCACGATGTAAGCGGCAATAAATTTACCATTTCCACCTTCCTCATCGAATGCCTGAACGGTGGCGTCCTTGATGCCAGGGAACTCGCGGATGATGCTTTCTACCTCCTTGAGCTCAATACGGAATCCTCTGATTTTCACCTGTCCGTCTTTACGGCCGACAAACTGAATGTTTCCATCGGGAAGGTAGCGCACGATATCTCCTGTTCGATAAACACGCTTATACTTCTCATCTGTGGTAAACGGGTTGGATATATATACCTCTGTAGTCTTTTCAGGACGGTTTAGATAACCTCTACTTACTTGTGGACCAGCTACCCATAGTTCGCCTGCTGCACCGATAGGCAATCGATGACCTTGTGCATCTACAATGTAGAGTCGCATGTTGTCAAGAGGTTTTCCAATTGGGATTTCTTTCATTTTACTCTCCACCTGGTAGGTGGTAGTGAAAACCGTACATTCGGTTGGTCCATAGACATTATAGAACTGATAGCCTGTAGGAGGAGTGATTGATGCCAATTTCTCTCCACCAGTAGAAAGGTATTTTAATGAATGGTTCTCAATGCTTGTGGCAAACTGATAACCCACCTGTGTGGTCATGAATGAATGTGATATTCCGTTTGCCTCAAGGTATTCGTTGAGGGCTATGAGGTCAAGACGAATCTCTTCGGGAATGATATAGACACAAGCACCACACGTCAAGGCTGGATACATATCCATCATGCACGCATCAAATCCATAGCTTGCATAGGCAGCCACCTTGCTTTCCGGGGTTAGCTTATAAAAACGATGATACCAATGGCAGAATGCGACCAAGTTGCTATGTGTGAGTTGACAACCTTTGGGAATGCCAGTGGAACCAGAGGTGTATAATAATATAAACAAGCTGTCTGGTGAAATCTGGATGTTGGGCTTGTTTGTATTACTTAATTGTGGAATATCCTTCGTGAAAAGCACCTTGCCAACGTATTCATCTACGATAGGACGCAGTTGTTCATCGGCAATCAATAATTTGGCATTGGCATCTTGCATCATGAAGTTGAGTCGCTCCTTAGGATAGCTCGGATCAAGTGGTTGATAAGCACAGCTTGCCTTTAAGATACCCAATGAAGCAATAGCCATCCATTCGCAGCGAGGAATCAATACAGACACTACGTCTTCAGATTGAAGACCTGCCTCGATGATGTAGGCGGCAATACGGTCACTGATAGCATCTACTTCAGCGTATGTGTATTTCTTGTCCTTATACACTACGGCTATGTTTTGTGGAGTGGTTTTTACCTGATGGCTAAACAATGACACAATGGATTGGGTAGCATCGTAATCAACATCATTTTGATTAAATACATCAAGTGATTTCATTTGAGAGGATGTTGAGATGGAAATATCACGTAAAAGAGTTTGTGTTAGGAATCCCTCAACTACAGCTTCATAACTCTCAAGGAATTGTGCAATAATGTCTTGTGAATATTCATTAGAATGGTACTCAGCCTTCACCTGATATTTGCCATTGAGGATAAACGCTTTCAAATAAAGAGATGCGTCTAATGTGCTATTGCCAATACGCATGGCTTTCATGGGCTTACCTCCGAGCTCATTATCGGAAAAGAGCATTCCGTGCCATGCAAACATGGAATTGCTTTGTAATTTCAAGTCTTCCATGATGTCGCTGAATGAATAGATGTCGTGTTGGCGACAACCACTCATTTGCTCCTGTCCAGCTTGTAAGTATTCCAATACAGTAGTATCTTGACCAAATTTAGCATAAACAGGTAATGACTTCACAAACATTCCCACTGTATGACTCATCTGCTTGGATGTACGACCATTGTACACCGTGTTGAAAAGAGACTCCTGGTCGTTGTTGTATTTTGCAAGCAGATAAGCGTAGGCTAAAGTGAAAAGCGTACTCTTGTAAATACCGTTGTCTTTACAGAAATCTTCCACACGCTTCATGTCGATGGAGAGGGTACGTAGGAGATTGTCCTCTGAATAATTAGGATCTTCCTTATCGGGTAACAATTGTGTAAACGTATCGCTGCAATCAAAATTCTTTGCGTACCATTGCTTGGCTTCCTCAAAAGCTGGAGACTGACGCAAAGCTTCTTCATTAGAAGCCACCTCAGCCAATGAGATACCCTCTCCTTGAATGGCAATACCGTTATAGGCATCATTGATGTCGTGCAACAAGATGCTCATAGAGGTACCATCTACGATAATATGGTGATAGTCTATGAATAAATAGAGATGGTCTTTGTCTCGTAGCAAATGGATATGGAATAGGCGGTCCTTGTAAATGTCGAATGGAACCACCAATTGTGCCACTCTGTCTTTGATGTCTTCAACATCTTCTATAGCGAGAGTCCACTCCTCCTGTTCCATGTCAATGGTTTGCATGGGCTCACCCTCGTCAGTCAGTTCTATTCGTGTAAAAAGGGTAGGGTGCGATTTGATGGCTTGTTCTGCCGCTTTACGCAAACGCTCTTCATCAAGAGATTTATCTAATACATATAAATAAGGTAAGTTGTAACAAATTTCACCAGTATGGTTGACGCATTCTACGTACAGACCATATTGTACTTTTGATAAAGGAGATTGTTGTTTCATATTGTTGTGATTGTTGTTTTATTAATTGAGGTAGATGTGATCAAAATGGAGTCCTACCATTTCGTCGTAAAAATTCTTGGAGTAACGCTGAGCGAAAACCATCCCCAGCGAAGATTTCCATCATTGCTTGCTCGCTTGAGCTTCTCCATCGTTTCCGTACCTGTCATATATGAGAATCCGGCAGAGAGACTGATGTCTTTGGTAAAGACGTATTTGGCTTGAATATCAATCTCATGGCCAAGTGTCATATCTATATTCGTCAATTTGGTGGCAGTAGCAAGGTAATGATAATTTGCTTGCAGGGTGAGTTTCTTGAGAGGTTTATAATGCCCGCCGATATATGCGTTTTGCAAACCTGGAGTGAACCCAAAAACGTAAGTGCTTACATAGAAGAAATCCATAGCTCCATAAAACTTATGGTGCGAACCATAGATAGGGTTAAAGCCACGTATTTTCTCATGTCGTGTCATTCCAAAGCTACCCTTTGGAGGAACGGCAAAATTCTTATCACCACTTAGGTAGTCGAAACCCGTTTCAAAACCATAGTTGTTGGCTGGTGTCCATGCAGCCTTGGCACTTGCCATCCAAGCATCAATCTTGATACCATCCTCACTCTTTCCAAATTGATGGTAGTAAGAGCCTTCCAATTTCCATTGTTTGGGTTGGTATGAGATATATCCACCCAATAATTGCTGGTATTCATTATGGGGATTATTCTCTTTTTCTCCTCCTTGCATTCCAATGTTCATAAACAAGATGGATGCTCCTATGGGCAAAGAAGGAACGTCATAATGGTACCAGGTTGTAAGCATTGTCTTGTAGGGCTGTGCACCATTTTGGTAAAAGTCTCCTGCACCATTGATATTTTCCGGGTTTTGGTTATAAGCCAAGATGAGGTGTGCCTTATGACCATGTCCCTCATAACCTGTACGCAACACGTCGTGGGAGAGAGAAGCCATAGCCCAATCGTTAGGACCGATGATACGCTCGTCGTCGTAAGCCAAGGCAACCCTACCGATTTGCGCAAACAAACCATTCTTCAAGCTCATCTTAGCCCAAGCCTCTTGAACGTTAAACGCTCCTTTTCCTGATTGCCCCCAAATGCCATTGTGTTGTATGTTCAACTTCGTCTCCAAGCCTGGTCTTTGGTAGCCGATTACCAACCGTTCACGTCCCATGATGAAGTGGGAATTGTCTTCGGCGGCATCTTTTGGCATTCCACCATTACGAGTCTCACCGTGAGAGAGAAGTTGTAGGTTTACCGTCAGCAAATTATTTTTCTTTTCAGAAACAGATGTGTTTGCGGATGCGATAGAATCTCTCTCCTGTGAGAATACGTTTTGTGGTACTGATAACAATGTTGCCAAGCACCAGAAACATGTGCGATGAAGTATGGGGTTCATGCGAACTCGAATAAGTTGATAAATCCTGTCAGTTTAAAAACGTTCTTAATGTCATCGTTGAGGTTCTTGATGGTCACTTTGCTGCCATTAGCTTTCGCACCTTTTAAAATGCTAATCAAGATACGTAACCCACTGGAGGCAATATATTCTAATTCTGTGCAGTCAATGATAATGTCACGTCCTTCACTCTTGTATAAAGGCTTTAATGTTTCTTCTACTTCAAGAGCTGCTGCTGTGTCTAATTCTCCTTTCAGTGTTGCTAAATACTTGTCTTCAAATTGTTGGATAGTTGCTTCCATAATGATAGTTTTTATAATGTTATTATTTATTGATCTTTCGAATAATGGGTGATGAGTGTTAACCTATTTTTGTTGTCAATTCGCTCATAGTTGATGGTTTCCATCATTTCTCTTACCAGTAGTAGTCCCAATCCTCCTACAGGGCGGTCTTCTACCGAGAGCGTAGTATCTGCCTTGGATGCTTGGGTTGGATCAAAGGCAATGCCGGAGTCGATAATGACAAACTTGAGCTTTTCTTTATTATACATTACTTGTAGGATTATATCGCCTTCCGTTCCAATTGGATAAGCGTAATCCATCACGTTAACTACTGCCTCTTCTACTGCCAGTTTGATGTTACGAGCTTGTGATACGCCTATTCCCAATTTGTCCGTGATGGATTTCACGAAAGCATTCAGTTCCTTGACGCATCTGACATCATTTTTCAGTTTCAACTCTTCTTTTGTATGAAACTCATTGAAGTTTGGCGTATATTTGATAGACAACATTGTCAAGTCATCGCTTTGAGCAGCATTCTCCATGAAAAGGTGTACTTTTTTGTTCATCTTCTCGATGACTTCTTCTGGAGTTTTTAAGGTATTGTTGCGCAATACTTCCTCGACACGATTCATGCCAAACTGCTTATGAGTTTTGTTTTTTGCCTCTGTCAAACCATCTGTATAAAGGAAAAGCGTTGTTGCTTGCTTGAGGTAAATCTCTTGCTTTTCATAATTGAAGTCTTCAAACAATCCAATAGGGATATTAGCCTCTACGGGCAAAAGGGAAACTCCATTATCGTCGGAAAAGATAAACGGGATATCATGACCGGCATTGCAATAACGCAATCGTCCAGTGGGTAAGTCGAGTACACCGATGAAGAACGTGACGAAAATGTTGGTCTCGTTATTTTCACACGATGCAATATTCAAATTGTGCATGATACGTGATGGATCCTTTTCATGCACTGATGCCATTCTGAATAGTGTGTGTATTCCTGACATGATGATGGCAGAAGGAATACCCTTGCCACTGACATCGCCAATACAGAAAAACAACTTCTCGTCTCGTAGCAAAAAGTCGAAGATGTCTCCTCCTACCTCTTTTGCCGGTACCAACGAGCCAAAGATTTGAATGTCGTTGCGGTCAGGGTAGGGGGGGAATTGCTTAGGAAGCATTTCCATTTGTATGTTTTGGGCGATACGCAACTCACTGTCTATACGCTCTTGTTTGATGTTGGCAATATGCAGTTCTTTTTCATTATGGGCATATTTATGAATGATATATCCCAAGAATCCGAAAGCCAACAGCATGAGTGCCAATATGTTGATACGCATCCAGTACAAACTGCCATATACCTCTTGGTCATAACAAACCACCACTACTTGCCATCTGGGTTCTCTTCTCATGTTGGCAAAGTAAATCACACCGTTGGAACCATCTTTCTCACTTTCAAAGAGAATGTATTGGGATTTACCGCTTTTACTGGGATAACGCTTCACGGTACTGTCATTGATCATTTTTACAGCCGTTTCCACATCATGGTATTTGGGATGATGAACTGATGGGCGAGAAATGATTTCACCAGTCTTGGTTAACAGAATATCAAAAGAAGAGGGATAAATATGTCTGGCATTAAGTGTGTCTCCTATATGTTCCAACGACAAATCAAGTCCACAAACAGCTGCAAGTTTGTTATTGCTGTCTATCAGTGGATATGAGTACGTGGTTAAGGGCATGACGGAGTCAGATTCAAATTCGTATGGGTCACTCCAGAAGGGTTTCATCTCCTTCACCATCTTCTGGTAGGCAGGATGTTGAGTGTAGTCATGTATTCCTTCTTCTCCTAATTGTCCCACTGATATGTGCTTACCCTTTTTAAAAGCGTATGGCTCGAACAATCTGCCTTTTTGGGGATAATAGTTGGGTGTGAAGGCTAAACAACAACCTAACGCCTCTTTGGAATTTGTAATCATTCTCTTGGTTACGTCAAACATGGAGTCGGGGTGGTTTATGTTACGATGAATGTCCCAGATATGCTCGGAAACAGTCCTTACCTCTATGTCAAGAATACTCCTGATGAGAATGGCCTTGATTCTCAATTCGCTTTCGGCACGGTTGTCCAATTCATCTTCCAGCAAGTTATGTGTATAGTAATATTGTGCTGCGGAGATCACTTCGAGGAATATGGCTACCATCGTGATGATAACTAAATTCCTATGGGACTTGACGTAATCACTTAATTTCCTGATGAAATTCCCCATGATATTGCTGTTTATGTTGGGTGCAAATGTACAAATAATATTTTAATAAGGTGTTTTTCTGTCTGTTAAAGATTTTCAAAATAGTGCTTAATGACAGGAGATACATTCCTAAAGCGTATCTTTTGAGTATCTTTCATGAACATTGGGGGACGCTCGTCTTTGTGAATGGTTTCTATATGGATGTTCTTCAGGCGGATATCTTCTGCGTGGTAGATACAAAAGCCCCATGCGGGTTGTATTCCATGTGCGGAAGGTTCAGGGTATCCGTCTTTTCCCTCATGTCGGTTGATGGATGCTGCACGTTCCTTGGTTCCAAAGAAAAAGGGATTGCTACCTCGTTGCTCTTCAACGTCTGAAAGAGTGATGCCTCCACGATACCGTATCTTGATATTGCTTAATTTCACTTTTTTGATACGACGGTCTTCCAATCCTACAATGAGACAGGCGTAACGACTATCTACGTTATCTGCCTCAAGGTTAGAGATGTTGATGTCTTTAACGGAAGAACTATGAAATCCTTCTGGAGCTCTCATTCTTTTACCCAGTCTTACGTAAATGGGTGAATTGCAGATGTCTTTCATCTTGATGTCACTAACGTTGATGTGCTCCATACATGCACCATCTACCGTTTCTAATGCAAGTCCTCTACAATGGGTGAAAGTACAACGACGGATAGTGATGTGTCTGAAACCTCCATTGCTTTCTGTTCCTAACTTGATACGTCCTGTAGGTCCGTCACCGTCTGGAGCTTTCTCGGTTTTTGTAGTGAAACTTCCATCAAGGAGAGAACCAACGTCAAATCCGCTTACATGGCAGTCTTCTATTAAAACGTTTTGCGTGGGTTTAGGCCACCCCAAGGCATAGGAGCATTTGAGTACGATAGCATCATCATTGACCGTATTGACACGGCAATTGCGTATAACCACGTTTTCACAACAGTCAATGTCGAAACCGTCACGGTTGGTGTCGGCTATCACGTTTTCTATCAGCAAATTATCTACACCTGTCAGGAGTAGGGTGAAATGTCCACAATCGAGAAAACTCACGCCACGGATGGTGACATCACGACAATTGCGTAATGCCAAGGCTTTGTTGGCTGTGTTTTGTCCCGTCGCACTCTTCCGTTGTCCTCCTCGTGTCAGCACATGATTGCCATCAATGAGTCCTTCGCCTTCAATCACCACGTTTCTCAAATTCTCACCCCATATCAATGAGTTGTGCCAATGGCTATGACCAAAATCTTGATAAAGGGTGTCGTTTCTTGGCTCTGCTTCATCATAACCCTCATGGTCGGTAGGGCGGGCTGCTTTGATAATGGCTCCGCGCTCCAGGCGCAATGTGACATCCGACTTCAGATGAATGGAATAGCAGAGATAAGTGCCTGCTGTCAGCACAACGGTGTCGCCATTTTGTGCAGCGTGTTGTATCGCCGCATTGATGGCTGGTGAGTCTATGTGTACTCCATCACCAAAAGCACCAAAGTCTTTGGGATTGCACGTCGTACTCAATCGACTGCTCTTACTACGGATGTCTTCATTTTCAGTACACATCTTCGACTTTGCCAAGATGGTGTTGGTACTTGTCGCCAATAATGTCCATGAAAAAATAATGAGTGAGATAGTGACGATAGGATGCTTCATGATGTCTTGTGTTTCATTTGTCCTTTTTGTAACGGTCAATTAGATGCTGGGGTAGCTTCACAATACAGATGTTCATTGAACGACCGTCTTCACTCAACATTGCCGATTGAATCTCTATCTCCGTACCATCAGGCTTGAATGTGGGATGAACATGGTCACGGGCGGTGGTCTTGTGATTAGCTGAAAGCAAGATGCGTTCTTTGGTGTGTCTGTCTATCAACCATAATTCGCGTGCAAAATCGTCACCTGCTACCCAATGACCGTCTTGTGAACCAGCAACGTGCCAAAAGTTGTCACCATCAACCTGTCCTTCCATCGTCAGCTCACGGGTACGCATGTTCACTACGGCAATACCTGTGGGATATTCTTTCGTGCCTGATGGTCCCCAGTCGTTGACCGTGTCTGTGATACGTTCACCTTCGGCAATAGGACGATACCCGAGGATGGCTATCACCAACTCATCCTCGCTGATAACAGCCTCATGCGTTACCCAGTCGTATTCTGTTTCTCGATAGATGGGACGAAGGTTGGAGCCATCGGCATTCACCATCCACGTGCGTTGTGGAGCCTTGCCACCCGTCTCCCAACAGAAGATTACCTCGCCAGGATGCCACGGGTTGCCCTGTATGTGTCCCACCTTGAAATGTACGCTTACCACAGGCTCTGCCTTGCCCGTTGTCAGGTCTATCTTCCCAATTCCTCCAGGTCCAGCTCCCATCTTACGGGGACCGAAGTTGCTTGCGATTGGTTCGGCAATGGGGAAACGACGGGCATACTCCTTGTCTAAGCGAAAATAGGCAAACTCCTCACTGCCGTCTAACGCCATGTCGCCCTCACTACAAATCTCTGCGGGGATGATGCCACAAATGCGCTCGTAGTGCTTCTTGCTTTTCAATTTCCCAGCCTCAGAGTCAGCGAACAGTCGTTCTAAATTTACCTCCACTACTTCCATGCCCATGCGTTGCCCTTTCTTGTCCTTGAGTTGACGCATGTGATAGAGTTTCATTGACTTGCGAGCCACGCAGAGCATACCAGTATATCCACCTTCCGTCACCTGCACGATGTCACCCGTTTCTTCATTAACAGCCATTGCCTCTCCCTTTACGCGGTCTGAACGGAATATCACCCATTTGCCATCGGCTGTCCATTGGTTGTGTGTCTGGTAGATCTTCGAGTCACCAGTACCGCTCTTACTGGTTAGAAACACCAATTCAGTACCCGTAACGGGGTCGTTTATCACTTTGCGTTCTGAAGGGAAACGTGTTCCCATCTGTGCTGCGACCAACATGGAATATGTGAGAATTGCGCAACAAAAAAAGAATCTTTTAGGTGTAGTCATGATGAATATGGATATTTTTCTGCAAATATAATAAATAATGTGATAATTGTTTTTATTCTGACAATTATTTTTTGACATCAATCATCATGGATGAATTTTTAGTAGCTTTCATTCTTTGGTCAAAAGATAGAAAAATCCCCTTCTCGTAGGAAATGGAGAAGGGGAAATACCTGGATAAGATTAAGGTTGCAACGTAAAACCAAGAACCAGGTAAGCTTTTTGAGAACAAGGATTACCAGTCACTTGTCCGAAGATAGGAATCGAGAACGATTCTGTGACCTTGATGTTCTTTGTTGCCCGTAGGGTGAGGTTGTAAACGGCAAATCCACTTGTGCCATACGATGTGGTGGCAAATGGAACAATACCTGCGGTGGCGGTCCAATCTACACCTACAAGTTTAAAGGGAACATTAGCTTCTGCATAACTGCTATAGGCTCTTTTTCCATCTTTGTTGGTACCGTCGTTTCCTGCAAAGTTGGTGTACCATTGCAAGGCAACGGGCCCGAAGTCATAGCCGATATTAGCCTCGAAGACGTGATTGGTGCCGTGGGCATTATATTTGAAGTATCGTGCGTTAGGGTCGAGTCCCGCACTAAACCAATAGTCGGTGATTCCAATGTTCAGTCCACTGATGGTATAACCCAGTGTCAGGTCAAATTCTTTCACGTCATCTTTGTTGGACAGACCGTAACTACCCCAAGCTGTGAGACTTAATCCCTTGTAATCTATTCCAAGAGTGGGTTGCACAGCAACATCTCCCAGTTTCATACCTCTCCAAACGTATTCGTTCATCAGGTCTGCGCCAATGGTAGTTTCTATCTTTTTCTGTGCAAGGGCAGCGGTACTGAGCACCATTCCCATTGCGAATAAAGCAATCTTTTTCATACTTTGTTTACTTTTTAATTATAACAACTTTCTCCATGCTCGTAGATGTCGAGCCCCTCGTCTTCAATACGTGTATCTACACGCAAGCCATGCAATCGCTTGATGCCAAAAAACAAGACCAATCCACATGCTGCTGCCCATACGTCGATAACGAGAATGCCAAATGCCTCTGCACCGAAGAATCCCCAGCCATGACCGTAAAAGGCACCGTTAGAGGTAGATAACAACCCTGTCATCAGCGTACCAAGGATACCACATACTCCATGTACAGAAGATGCGCCCACGGGATCATCGATGTGTAACTTGTGGTCGATATACTCGATAGCGTATACGAGTACGATACCACACACCAATCCTATGACAACCGCTCCAATGGGACTGACAAGGTCGCATCCAGCAGTAATTCCCACAAGTCCAGCCAGTACGCCATTGAGGGTTAGAGATAATGATGGCTTGCCGTACTTCATCCAAGTAACGAACATCGTAGCCGCGCCACCTGCTACAGCTGATAGATTGGTGGTAAGGAAAACATGGCTGATAGCAATGCGGTTTACTTCACCACTTGCAGCCAACTGTGATCCAGGGTTGAAGCCAAACCATCCCAGCCAAAGAATAAATACTCCGAGTGAAGCCAAGGTGAGGTTATGGCCAGGAATAGCGCGACTCTTTCCGTCTTTGTCGTATTTGCCGCGTCGTGCTCCGAGTGCAATGGCTCCTACAAAAGCCAGCACGCCACCTACGCTATGAACGATGGCAGAACCAGCAAAGTCGTGGAACACATCGCTAAACGTCGTCATCATGAAGCTATCGGCTGCATCGTTGCATAGCCAACCACCTCCCCATGTCCAGTGTCCCTCAATGGGGTAGATAAATAAGGATATCATTACGCTATAGATGATGTACATAGAGAACTTGGTCCTTTCTGCCATTGCGCCACTGACAATTGTTGCACTGGTGGCACAGAACACGGTCTCGAATATCAAGAATCCTTCTACAGGCAAATCACCTTTGTAGAAACTCAGGTCGCCCCAGTTGGGAGTACCGATGAAGCCTGCTCCTTCGTTGCCAAACATAAAGCCGAAACCAAGAAAGAAGAACAATAATGAGCCGAACATGAAATCGACGAAATTCTTCATCAAGATGTTGGCAGTGTTCTTACTTCGAGTAAAACCAGCTTCACAGAGCGCAAAGCCAGGTTGCATCCAGAATACAAGCATGGCTGCCAACAGCATCCATACGGTATCGAGTGATAATCCAATTTCATTCATAATTCTTTGTGTTTGTTAATACCTTTCTTACTTTTTGTCTCTTAAAACCGTGTCACCGTTCTCACATGTTCGGATGGAGTAGGTATCTATCACGTCACTTACAAAAATACGACCATCGCCGATTTCGCCCGTATGGGCAACCTTTAAGATGACCTTGATGGTCGGATCAAGAATAATGTCACGGCATACGATGGTGATTGCCACACGTTCAATAACGTCAGTAGAATATTGTACACCCCTGTAAATTCGTTCTTGACGGCTTTGTCCGATACCGTGTACGTCATGGTACTCAAACCAGTCTATGTCCGAAGAAAGCAATGACTCTTTTACTTCCTCAAACTTGGTCTTGCGAATAATTGCTTCAATCTTTTTCATACTTTTTACCTTTTTATATTTATATTATCCTGAGACTACCCCAATGGTTATTAAGAACAGCCTCTACTGCGCAGTGTGATAAATCACAATGCAAAGGTACAACAAAAAGTAACGAGAAAGATACGGTTTCTTACGTTTTGTTTTAAAATAAATAAAAATAGTGACAAACTGAAATAAAAAGTATAGTATTTGCTTTTAAAGTGATTGGTAATTTAATGTAATACTATCAATCTGTTACAGAAGACCTATTGGGTATGATGCTTTTGCCATCATCATGTCCATATTATTTATCATGACGGTTAAGGACTATGATGTCCGACCAGCGTGTGGTTGGGTTCTTGCTCTTGAAGTCGTGTTTGATAGCATTGGCGAAGACATCCGCCTTTCCCTTCCCGTCTTTACGGGTATATTGCTGAGTTCCGATGACGATGGTCTCAGTACCGTTCATGCGATTGATGCGGTCTATCACCTCATCAAGACGACGCATCTTTTGGATTGTCTCGGCATTGGTATCGAATAGGTCTTGCTGGATGGGCGAGTCGGGAAAGATGCCCATTACGATAACTCCCGCTTTCTTATATTGAAATCCCTTTCGGTATATGCGTTTCAGCACGTCGCTGGCAGCTTGTACGATGGGAATGGTGCTATTAGTAGGCGTAATCAGGCGCTTCTCTTGGAAGTTCCAGTATTGGGCGAGGTCTTCACGAAAGAAATTGGTGTTCACAAATACCCCGACGATAGATGCCACCGTCTTTTGCATCCTTAACTTTTCTGCACATCGTGAGGCATAGTTGGCAACCTGCGTGCGCAACGTATCATAGTCGTCTATCATACCGTTGAAGGAGCGACTGGTGCAAATGCTTTTCTTCTTGGCTAGTTCCTCGTTGGGCACCACGTCTTCGCCGTTCAGTTCTTGCCATGTGCGTACGATATTGATGTTATTGAATGTCTGTCGCACCCAGTCCTTGTGATGTTTGGCAAAGTCAAGGGCTGTCTTCACGCCCAGTGATTGCAGTTTGGCAGTATATCGTCTGCCGATTCCCCATACGTTTTCTATCGGGCACCATTCCAATGCCTTCGTGCGCTTATAGTCGTTGTCTATCACACAACAGTGCTTATACACCTCGAATTTCTTGGCAAGCCTTGAGGCAATCTTAGCCAATGTCTTGTTGGGAGCCAAACCGATGCTGATAGGAATACCCACCTCTCGTCTCACTCGCTTGTGTAGATTCTCTCCCCATCGCTGCAGAAACCGTCCGTCTTCCTCGTTCAAGGGAAACAACTTTCCGTCACACCTCGCCTCATCGTTATGGGTGAGGAGCGGACTGACATACATGAAACACTCGTCGATAGAGTATCTGAAATAGGCAGGGGCTTCCTTGCTGATGATGCTTATCACACGCCCCGTCATCTCTCCGTATAGTTCGTAATTGGACGAAAAGACGGCTATCTTTTGGTTGGGGAATTGGCTTGCCAACTGAAAGTAAGGGGTGCAGTCGCCGATACCCAATGCTTTCGCCTCATTGCTACGTGCCACAATCATGCCATCGTTGTTAGACAGCACCACTACAGGCTTACCATTCAGGTCTGGGCGAAAGACACGCTCACAACTGACGTAGCAATTGTCTATATCGGCAATCCCATACATATATTTTATATGTTCTCAAATGTTCTGATCAGATGAATGACCACTCCCCACACCTCGAAGTTGTCACCGGCATTGACACGAAACACGGGATAGGCGGGGTTGGCGGGGCGCAACTCGATGTATCCATCCTTGCGATGCGTCAGGTCCAGATACTTCATCGTGAAGTCACCATTCCAGAATGCTACGACAATTGAACCGTTTCGTGGCTCTATGGCACGGTCGATGATGACGCGGTCTTTGTCGAAGATACCAGCATCCTTCATGCTGTCGCCCTCCACATCTCCATAGAATGATGCTTCCGGATGGCGGATATAGTCACGGTTGAAGTCTAACGTCTCATGGATATAGTCTTCGGCAGGAGAGGGGAATCCTGCTCTCACGCCAGCGTGCTCCATCTCTAATTGGGTGTCAAAAGAGCCCTTCCTTAACTTGATATTGCCCATCTGATTACTAATTATTCTCAAAATCTGCCACAAATTTACATATTTCCCTGCATAATTAATCAGAAATGAGTAATTTTGCTCATGAATTTATTCGCTTTTAACAAATACTACTTCATGATGATAACAAGGAATTATTTTTTGTACTTGGTAGCGTGTGCTGCTCTTACCCTCACTGCCTGTGGAAATAAGCAAACCGGCAACGAAAAGTCAAAGGATGTGGATTCTACGGCTCTGGAAACCGTTCAAGACACCTTGGTTTCTGAAAATGAGATGACTTACTTCCCTGCCATCAGAAGATACTTGGTCAATCAGTTGGGCAGCCAGTATTCCCCAGGAGAATATTGTGTGCCGTTTCAGACTGTCATAGATGTAGATGAGAAAAATGATGATGATATTCTGGTGTGGGGCGACTTCTGGGTGTTCAATTACAATCAGGTGGGCGACACCTTGAAAACTGTGTCAGGCGGTAGCCATCCAGGACTCATGCACATCCGACAAACCGACTCTGGCTATGAGGTGTTTGCCTTCGACCAAGTGGCGGATGGTGCAGGCTATCAGAAAAGCGCCAAACAGATTTTCGGAGAGAGGTATGAAGCGTTCCAAGCTGTTAACAGTGATGCCGAGCGCAGGGAGAGACATAGAAAAATGGTGCTGTCCGACTATGTGAAAAACCACAATATCCCCGTCACCATGTACCAAGACTACGGATGGCAAGCTGTGAACCTTCAATAATGAATAATAAAAGGTGTAGAATATGGAATATATGTCGCAAGAAGGCTACGACAAGCTCGTTGCCGAACTTCGTCAGTTGGAGAGTGTAGAATTGCCACAGGTGAGAGAGGCTATCGCTGAGGCGCGAGATAAGGGCGACCTCAGTGAGAATTTCGAGTATCATGCTGCCAAGCGTGAGCAGGGACGACTGCTGAGTAGGATTCGGTTTAAGCAAAGGGTATTGGCAAATGCTCGCGTCATCGATATGTCAAGGTTGGGGAGCGACTGCGTCCAACTGTTGAGCAAGGTGGAGATGACCAATCTGATTAATGACAAGAAAATGTGCTATACGATTGTCAGCCCTCATGAGGCAAGCATTCACGAGGGGAAGATTTCCATCAAGTCGCCCATTGCCCAAGCCCTGTTAAACAAGAAGGTTGGCGATACCGTTGAGGTTCGTGTTCCTGCTGGCACAATGCGGCTCCGCATTGATAACATACAGCTTTAAAGCAAAGAGCTTTCTCATTCACAATTGATAATTCACAATGCATAATGCACTATTGACAATTGACAATTCACAATTGATAGTTAATGGTCTAAGGATTTAAGGATGAAAGGATATTTGTAGTTAAACCAACCCAATAAAAAAGACAATAATATAGCAGTTGGCATAAGTCCCGAAGGGACAAAAGAACACAGGGAGGGGTGAAGCGGAGCGAAACCCCTTCAATGATAGCGTTTCAAATCAAACCCCAAAAGGGGGTGACAGAATTGATTGAGCTTAGCTGTTCTGTCGTGCCTTCGGCACTCTATATACAAATGCTCATGTTAGCAGGGGTTACGCCCTTCGGGCTTCACCGCCTGCCTGTTATCTATCGTGCCTTCGGCACTGCCTGTGCCAACAACTATATCATTACAAAAAAACTAAAATCTCGAAATCCTTAGACTTTTGAAGATTGAAAATTGTGCTCAATGTCGTTAAATAACCATGCAGCACGGAGATATGCCGATAGGTTTATTAGTTTTTATTTGTCGCAACCAAGAGAAATGCCTATCGGCACGGCTGTATGGCTGGCTACTGCCATCTGATGCCTACCGGCATCTTTTCGTACTGCATGAATATTAATCGGCATCAGACAAAATCTTCAATTTTCTTCCTCTATGATTATTCGCTTGAGCCGAAAATTTAAGTATCACGCAAATAAATATAATCTAGTTTTAACGAACTTTTTAGCTTTATTAGTCAAACATTACTGTATCTCTAAAAAAGTATGGAATGGTCAAACTTTTGAGGTTAAAGATTGTTTTATTTGTTAAGGTCTGATGAAAAAAGAGTACTTTTGCATAATTAAATTTGAATAAACTATCAAAGATATATATACAGGAAAGAATAACAATAGATTATGAAGAAAACACTATTTTTAATAGCTATGGTATGTTTACCATTGTTGACATCTGCACAAATAGAGGAAAAGCAGTTCTACATTTACAATATTATTACCTTTTCTGGTAGCTTAAAAAATGAGGGATTTAAAGTAGATATAGATGATGGTAAAACTATAGAAAAACTGAAGAATGATAAGGGTAAAAAGATGAAGTTCAATACCCCAGCTGCTGCACTTATGTATTTGTATTCTTTAGGATGGGAATTATATGTAAATGGTGCTACCACATCTGGATCTGGAGTCAGTATAAATGGTACAGGTTCTGCTTCCAGTAAAACAACTTCATATTGGATAATGCGAAAGCCTTGTACTAAGGAAGAATTTGAAAAAGCTGTTGAAGATGGCATAAAAAAAAGATAGTTATGGAAGATTACTAAGATAGCTACATCCCATTTCAAAAGATATAGAATCAGAAAAAGATGATGAATGCTAAGGGTATAGATAACTTGTATAAGAATTTTTTTTAGTTGATTAAAATTCTTAACAAAAATGTGTATTGATTTTCTTGCGAAATAGAAATAAGAAAACGATAAATCAAGGAAAATATCATGTTTTTCTCACTAACTAGTATCGTTATTGTCGTAACTATATATGTTATGAGCGTAACTATGTATGTTACGAGTGCTAACTATATATGTTATGAAGGGTAAAAAAGTGACCTTTTTTGTGCAAAAACATGGGTTTTTGATTTGATTTCAAATGTTGTAAAATGATAAGTCGTTGATTATTAGTGATATATAAAAATAATAAAATACAGGCATTTTTCCAACCAAGTTCCAATTCGTTTGAAAAAAAGCCCGTATTTTGGCACGAAAATTCAGAATTTTCAAGACAAAATTGATAATTCACAATTGATAATTCACAATTGATAATTCATAATTGACAATTTGTCTGGCTACCGACATCAGATGTCTATCGGCATCTTTCCTTGATAGTGACAAATTATCGAAAAAAATTTTCATCCTTTTTTCCATAGACAATATAATGGTAGAATAAAGCATTGCCTTGGAAAAAGGATGAAAGGTTAAAAGGGGAGAACGGCTCATAGTTGTTCTCCCTATCAGTCTGGGACATTATTTCACGGTAATCTTTTCTCCGTCAATCACGTAGATTCCTGTGGGGAGAGAGTTGAGAGCTTCGCCCTTAATCACTTGCTTCTTCACCAAGTTGCCCTTCAAGTCGTAAACATTGATGACAGCATTGGCTTGTTTGCCGACAGAGCGGATGCCTGTCACTTCTGACATGCTGCTAACGTGCTTGATTTGCAATTCAGTAGCGCCAACTTGCTTATCCCATGTGAATCCGCAGCGGGTGGGAAGGAAGGTCTTGTCTGACTCAGTGCGTACCAACACGCTCTCTAATGGAGTAACGTTCTGTTGTGCGGGAATGCCGTAACGACCGTCTTTCAACATACTCTGCCAACTGCTACCGAAGGTTACCTGATTGCCAGAGTTGTCGGTCATGGTGAGGTTCTTCAGTTGGGTGTTGATTTCCAATGCCTCGGTATTCTTGGCACGGAAGTACTGAGACTTGGGTGAGTAGATGAGATAGGGATTACCAGCTTCGATACCTTCATTGGTGCAATCCACGAAATAGAGGCAAAGGGTGTTGCCCTCTTGTGCGATACCTGCAAAACGCTCAACACGAACATCTGTGGCTGCGGTAGCCAGTTGCTCTGCGCTCATGGACATAGGCATACAAATGGTATTGTATCCAGCATAGAGATAACGATTGAGCTGAACGGTCTGGTCAGTGTTTTGCAGCATCTCCACCTTGAGGTTGTTCACGTCTGCATAGATGTTTTTCACTCGGTTTTGTGCAATTGTCTGGGTGCACATGGCAGCAACAGCCACCAGTAATAGTGTAAAGTGTTTCATATCAACAATGGTTAAAAATGTTTTACTTTGCAATATTACAAAAAAATATGTGTATTGCAATGACATAGACAGTCATTTAACTTCTCTTAACTATCCAAAAAAAGGAGGGCATTTTGACATACCCTCCTTATTATATTATAGAATAATCGTAGAATGCTTGCTATCCGCAACAGAACAGCACAATCATTTGTGCGGTAAAGATTCTGAGGAACATGCTGAGAGGATAAACGGTAGAATATCCAATAGCTGGTGCTTCCATCGAGCATGAACTGTTGGCGTAAGCCAATGCTGGTGGGTCGGTACAGGTACCTGCGAGCATACCCATGATGGTGAAGTAATTGAACTTGTACTTCATTCGGGCAATGGAACCGATGATTAGGATAGGTATGACGGTTATCAAGAAACCTGTGAGCACATAGAGTAATCCATCACCATTGATTACGGTATTCCAGAATCCTGCTCCAGCCTTGACTCCCACACTCGCGAGGAACAAGACAAGTCCAACCTCTCGCAACAGCATGTTGGCAGATGTGGTGAAGTAGGTGACGAGCTTCATACGATAGCCATATCTACCGATGATAATGGCAATAATCAGAGGACCGCCAGCAATACCTAATTTCAAGGGAACGGGCATTCCGGGAATGGCAAATGGTATGCTACCGAATAAGATACCCACGATGATACCGATGAAGATGGTTGCAATGTTGGGAGCATCCAATCGCTTGACAGAGTTGCCCATCAAGTCGGCTACGCGATTAACATTGCTTTCTGGTCCTACAACCATAATCTTATCACCCACATGGAAATGGTGACCACGACTGGCAAACAAGTCGATGCCTTGGCGAGTGATACGAGTGACATTAACACCATAGACACTGGAGAAGTGCATCTTGCCAAGCGTCTTACCATTCATACGAGGATTGGTTACGATGATTCTCTTGGATATCATGGGCTGTTCCTTGTCTTCCATCTCAAATGGTTTATCCAATTGCGGACCGATAAACGCTTGAATGGCCTCTGCATCAGCCTCTGCACAAACGACGAGGATTTCATCATCAACATTCAAGACTGAGTCGCGATTAGGTGTCAAGACGTTGCCTTCGTGTAAGATTCGTGTACAAACGATATCGCGATTCAAGAACTCCGAAATCTGCATGAGCGAACGACCAGCAATATACTTGTTTCTTACCTTGAGGTGTAATTGATGAGGTTTTTCATGAGGATTCTCAGCCTCTGCCTGCTTCAACTGGTCCTCTTCCTCCTCCAAGTTGACACCACAGATGTACCTGATAGCAATCGTTGCACCAATGATACCCACTACACCAAGAGGGTAGGCACAGGCATAACCAGAAGCAATCTGGGGAATCTGGTCTTCTGGGAATACAGAACTAAGAGCTTCGTTGGCAGCTCCCAAACCTGGCGTGTTGGTAACGGCACCATAAAGAGTACCAACCATCATCGGCAGGTTGATAGGATCTGATGTGTCGAAGAAGATGAAATAACATGCAAACATCACTCCGATGTTGAGAAGAATCATAGCGGTGGAAAGCAAGTTCAGCGTTACACCACCTTTTCTGAAACTTTCAAAGAAGCCAGGACCTACTTGCAAACCAATGCAATAGACAAATAAAACCAAACCAAAGTCTTGTACGAACGTGAGGATGTCTGTGGGACCCGTAAAACCGATATGTCCCGCAATGATACCCGCAAACAAGACAAAGGTAACACCCAATGAAATACCCCCAATCTTGATTTTTCCGAGGAGTACTCCAATAGAAATGACAATAGAATAGAGTAGCACGATATGGGCTACAGAATCTGTTGTCGTAAATAAACTAATGAGCCAATCCATATAATATGTATTATTTTGGGTGCAAAATTACTGATAAAATTGCAAATAATGAAGTGTTTCTACTGATATTTTCACCATATTCATACCTTACACAGTTGTTTGTATATGCATCCATTACATATATCTTTGTTGTCTGTAGGCTTGAAAGGTACGTTGGGCTCAAAAATTTCAGTGATAACTCGTTGTAAGTTGTCACGAAAATCAGCCTCATATTTCTTGGCATCGTCTATCTTTTCCTTGTCGAATGACAAGATGGGATCATAGTCTTCGCTTCCAGATTGTTGGATAAACAACAATGCAGGACTGACGGGTATATTGTCTGGGTCATATTGGGAAGAGTTTCTGACGATGATGGAATAGAGCATGGCTTGGAGGTAATAGTCGGAGTGTTTTTTGCCAACATTCTCGTTGCTAAACAATTCGTCAATCTCTCGAATCTTAATTGACGGAACCTTGCCCGTCTTATAATCAAGTACACGTATGCGCTTGTTTCCTTGTGCATCGTTAATCATGTCTAACCTGTCGATGATACCACCCACACGAACGCTTCTTTCCCCTTCGCTGGTATGAATGGGCACATTCTCATACACCTTCAGTTCCAAGCCTTTGATAGTGAAGTGGGAGTGACGGGCATCAATTTTCAGTAACTGGCGCAGATACCCGATGATTACTTCACGGTTGATGAGTTGCAAGCCATTGTATTCGGGAAGATAGGAGGGATTGGATGTTCCAAACAATTCTTCTCTAAAGGCTTGGTCAACGATTCGTTCTAATTGGGAAGGGTCTTTGAGAAATGAAAGGATGATGTCTTTCGAGATTTCTTGGTTTCCTTGAGACAATTGCAGATAAATGAGTTCGGCTGACCGGTGGAAGATGTTGCCAAACACTCGATTGTCCACTTCTTCCTCATCGATGATATCTGGCTCCTCGATGCCCGCCACTCTGTTGTAGAAGAATTGTAACTGACACTTGATGTATTGGTTGATGGCAGTGGGAGAGAGACTACTCATTTCATGAAGCTTATTCATGATTTTTGAGTCTTTTTCTATTGTTTCCTTGTTGCCAGTCATGGTTTGTATGCCTGTCCGTAACGTTTCCTTTCGAACAACTTGCTGACTCTCGATCATCAGTTGCAGCATGAAACGACTCATCTCACCAGTATGTCCGTCTTCAGTGGAGTTGTTGTATAAGATGGTGATGTCTTGGGCTCGTTGGATAAGACTGTTAAAGTAGTACGAATAGATTGCCACCTTATTGTCGATGGTGGTCAGCTCGTAAGCCTTGCGAATGGAGTGGGGGATAAAAGACGTATCGCTTATTCCCTTCGGCATATTGCCCTCATTGCAGGATAAGATCAAGACATGTTGGAAGTCTAAGTTTCTGGTCTCTAACACACCCATCATTTGTATTCCTGTGGCTGGCTCACCATGAAATGGGATGGATGTGCTTGAGATGAGTTGACTGATAAGGCGTTGGAACATCGTAATATCGATGTCAATATCGCCAGACACGATAAGCTCATGCAGTCTGTTCATAAGTGTGTACGACCTGAATAGAGATTCTTGAAAGAACGGATCTTCTACGTCTCTGCTGTTGATGGCTATTTGATGCAACACGTCTGTTATCCACAAGCATAATTTCTCCGTATAGGATTGCGCTTCGTTGGGGATGTCCCTAAACAATAATGATAATCCTTCGTCGATGGATAGAAATTCTCTGGAAGGATAGAATTGTCTTTGCTCCTTAAGGTTCTTTTTGAGGGTAGTATATTCTGGAGAAATATATTTTGTATAAGGATGATTCAGTATCTTATTGACGTACATCAAACGATATTTGTCTTGATGCTTGTAAAGTCCGAATATCTGTAAGGAAATCAACAAGTTAATAAGAGAAGAGAAAGGTGATTGTGACAAAGGGTAACCTGTTGTGATATTGACACTTTCCGTTTCTGGAGGCAAACAATGAATGGCTGTCTGCAAAAGGTTTTCATCACAAAGGATGATGGCTGTGTCTTTGCCCGCGTTGATGCGCCCATTCTCTCTGAGCCAATGACTGATGTATCGAGCTTGCAAATTCTCGGTAGGACTGCTGATATATGTTATTTTCTTGGGCTTATTGAAGATATTGTAAATCTTTTCGTCGCGGTTGTCAAACTCATTGGGAAAGCGTGAAAGGTATTGTTTGATGAAATGTCCTGCTTCATGATTATCAGATTGCATGTATGATTGGTCGAAATCCCAATAGAATTTTGCTTTCCGCTGCTTCATTAGTCGTGTAAAGAGTTGTTGTTCTACCTGATGTAGCATATTGAAGCCTACGAAGATATAAGTATTGAAGTTAAAGTCAATTTCTTCGCACTCTGCCACCTTACGGTACAATGCTCCTTCGTATGTGATTCCCTGTTGTTCCAATTCATGGTTAAAATCTACGTATATATCATAAAAATGGCTCCATAGATTTAGAAATCTCTTTTTGAGTTCCGTCTCGTGTTGGTCGGTAAATGTAGAGAAAAAGCGTTTGAGTAATTCCTTTTGTTCTTTGGTTAAATATGAAACGTCATCAAACTCGTGAATGTCTCTCAAATTGGCAAATACTTTCTTGGCATCTGCCAGGTTCTTATCGATGTCGTCGAAATCTGACAATAATATTTGCCCCCATCCATAGAAATGGTCAAGTGTCTCATCAGAACCAGTATGCTTGATAAATACTTTGTATAAGATACATATCAGTTTGATTGGGTCAGCTACCGTCAAGGTACTATGTTTACGGAACAAGTCACTGATGGTAATATATGTTGGGCTCCACAATGGCTTATCCATAATCCTTGCAAGATGTTCATTCAAGAAGATCGAAGCTCTTTTATTAGGAAACACTACTGCTACTTGCGATAGATTATTTCCGTATTTAGTAATCAGATCTTTCGCTACAAATTCTAAAAAGGTGTTCTTCATTTTACTTCTACAATTTTGTTACTATATACATACCATAAATAACCTTTGATATTGATGTAACCCATATCGGTCATCATTGACATATATCTACGCACTTGATCTTGATGGTCAGGAATGGGGGTGCCAAATTTAAAATCTACGACAATCACTTCGTTTCCGTCAGTAATTACTCTATCTGGTCGATGTTCAACAGTCTTGTCATTCGACTTGTCATACGTGAGGATAGTGCATTCATTTAGGACGGTCCATTTATCAGAGAACCAATCAGCAACTCTCTTGTCATTGAGTCGTTTAGCAAGCATCTCCTTGAGTTTTACTTGAGTGATGTCTTCATTGTATAAAATTCCCTCTTGTTCCAACGATTGCAAGGCTGGCTCAATGTCATCTTTCGTTCTGATAGTAGAAAAGATGTTATGTAAGATGTTTCCTAATTGGATATATCCGTTTTGTTTTTCACTTTCTTCATCTTGGGTGATGAATGTCTTGCTTTGATTACTTTGGTAAAATTGAACCTTTTCCTCGAATGATTGTATCTGTATCTCTTGTGAGAAAACAGGTTGGTTAAAGACATTCTTGGTTTCTTTCTTATTTTTGTGTGGCTGACTTGATGGCAAGAGCCCGAATGAGAATGTAACTTCCGTATCTTTATCGCCGTTCGCTCCTTCTAATAAGGAGTTTTCTAATGTGGAAGAAATCTGGGATAAACATTGCTCTATAAGGTGTGAACGACTTCCCTTATCATTCTTTTTCCCATAGACATACAGGCCTTGCTTAGCTCTCGTAAAGGCTACGTATAAAAGATTGAGATGGTCAACGGTGTTTTGGAAATGTTCATGTTGATAGTCTTTCCAAAATATGGTTTCCTTCATGGGCTTCTTGTTGAAGTCAATGGGAATCAATGGTAATTGGTTGAAAGGTGAAACGTCGTTTGGTGGAACACACCATAAGAGAGTAGATCTCTCTAATTTCCAATCGCAGAAAGGCATGATTACATGGTCAAATTCCAATCCTTTACTTTTATGTATGGTAATCAATCTAATTCCGTCTATCTCGTCGCTATGGATTGTCTTCTTATATAGATTTTCGTCCCATTCGCAGAGAAAGGCATCTATGTCTGCTACGTTTTCTGTTAGGAATGTATTCATTTGATCATAAAATGCGCACATATACGCACTTTGGTCATTCAGTTGGTCAAGTTCAAATATCCTAAAAAGCTGTTCTACAAGGTCGGTTATGGGCAAATTGATCAGGCTATCAGTTGAGTCAATAAATTCACTGGGTAAATAATTGTCCATTACATTCTCACCAATAAATAAATCACTATCTGATATGGTGTTATGTTTGATTTGTTTTTGATATGCTTTAACTAAATTTGCTCTGCTTAATAAGTCCTCTGGGTGTGCAATAACGCGTAGTGCATTGATGATGATGTTAACTGAGAGGGATGCGTCTAACCTAAATGCCTCATCAGAAACCATTCTTACTTCGGGATAATTCTCCATGAAATATAGTGCTATTTCTTGAATGGTTTTGTTGAAACGAACAAGAATGGCAATCTTATGATATGGAATGTGGTTTTCATCGTGTAATTCTGCAATTTTACCACTCAACTTATTCATGGTTTTGTCCCAATAGTCTTCCCTGGTAAGGAGTTCTATTTCCACTATTCCTTCAGCAGGACGGTGATCGGGTATTAGTTGCTCTACATCTTCGTAGGCTTTTATCAATTGAGATATTTCAGCTTGACTCAATTCCTGTAGCTGACATTCTTTTTCTACGGCACTATGAAAGAAAGCATTGTTAAACTCGATGATGTTTCTGCATGAACGGTAATTGGTCTTGAGTGGTTGTTCCACCATCTGATCTTCCCTGAACTCTTTATCAATGTTGTTAAGCAATCGCCAGTCTCCATCTCTCCAACGGTAAATACTTTGCTTGACATCGCCAACAAGCAAACTTTTGGAATGCTCTCTACTCATGCACTCATTCATCAGCACCTTGAAGTTTTTCCATTGAATCAAACTGGTGTCTTGGAACTCATCTATCATGATGTTTTCTATCTGTGTACCAGTTTTCTCAAAGATAAATGGTGTGTCCGAATCATTCATCAGTTCGTTTAACAACGATTGGGTGTCGCTCAGCAGAAACCTATTGCTCTCCCTATTGAGATCGCGTACCTCATTGTCTATATTATTTAATAGGCGTAATTGGTACATGTGCTTCAGTGTGAGATCTGCTGACTTCAACAAGACAATTTGCTTTTTTCGCATCTCTTCCGTTTCGAGCAATAATGGGTGTAGGGTGTTGTTCACTGCTTCGTAGATAGCATTTCCTGGTTTCCAATTGGCTTTCTTTGTCCATTTTGAACAATCTTCCATTGCTCCTTTCACCCTGTCTTTCAATACTTCGTCTTCATCGTAAACACCTTTCCGTAATTTGACGAAATATCCACAAACACCTTGCTCGCCGTATGAAAAATCACTGACTTGAAGCCCATTCTCATTTAGACATTGGTAAAAACGGTCAACGTATTGATTGATTGTATCCTTGGCTTTCCGTTGAATCTTGTGTAATTCTTCGTTAACTTGCTTGAATAAGTTTTCATTTAACAAGATATTGTTAAGTTCTTGTCTATTAGACTTATATATGTCTATAAATATATTCCATCCAAAGTCTTTTATCTTATAGATAACATTCCAACTTTTATCCTCGTCAACATTCTTTTGGATATAGCTGATAATCCACAGAAGAATTTTGCTGTTGGCGCGTAGATTTTCTATCAGTCTGTCAACGGCTTGTTCTTCCACTTGTTTGTCGTTGAGTCCTATTTTCAAATTGGCGGTCAATTCCAGTTCTTTGGCAAGATTCCTTAGCACACTTTGGAAAAAGGCATCAATGGTTTCTACCTTAAAGTTGCTGTAATCGTGAATGAGGTATGACAATGCCACTCCGGCACGTTGTGATGCGAATTCTCTACTTACATCTAAGTCTTTCGTTATCTTCTCTGTGTAATCTTCAGAATCTGGAAGTAATTTCCATATTCCGTATAATTGACTCAAGATACGCATTTTCATCTCCTCCGTAGCCTTATTGGTAAAGGTTACGGCAAGAGTGTTACGGTATGAAATGGGGTTACATACCAATAATTTAATGTATTCAATGGCCAGTGTGAAGGTTTTCCCTGAACCAGCACTTGCCTTATAGACAGTTAGGGGTGTACTCATATTTGATAATTTTACCATCTTCTAAACAATTCAAATCCAAATTTAAATCCAAAACCGTCAAACTTTCCGTTTTTATGGGCTACGAAAGTACCCATTGAAAGCCATCGGGTGGTGAAACCATAGCCATATTCGATATACGATGACAAGTCTCTCACCTTAAGTCCACTTAAATAAATACGCTCAAGTTCTATAAAGTGTCCAAACCAAGGAATGTTGCTCAATAGCATCAAAGGTGATTCATACGTCGTGTTGACCCTGAAGTAATATCTTGACGTGTTGTACCAAACACTGTTCAATAATTCAAACTCTCCGCTCCAATCGTCTTTCCATCCACCCGGAATGTGATTTTCCTGAAAGTTAGTGAAGTCTAAGAAATACTGCGTATTACCCAGGTGTGTATATAAACCGTAACCTATTCGCATAGATATAGAACGGATTCTGCTTAAAGGATGAATATAAGAGCCATCAATCTCCAAGCGAGCATATTCAATGTTGGATTTCAAGAATCCCTTGATACTTCTTTCATAGTCTGCCGTAAAGATGGGACCTTTCCAGCCAAACGGTCGATACTGAAACGACAGAAGTGGCGCGACCGTATTGTAAGAATCGGTCTTTCCTGCCAATCGATAGGCTTTTGCCTCAACAGCCTTGCGTCGGTGATAAATAAGCCCAACCTTAAACCCTATTTTGTCAGAGATTTCGTAATTGTTGACCAATTTGAAATATGTATGTTTGAACAAATGCATGTTCATCATGTCCCAACTCAGTGAGTCACCATGTTCACGTTTGATATCTTCCAATATCTCGTAGTTGGTTATCCTGTTGCCATTACCTAATTCCGCTCTGATATATCCATTGTTCTTCCTGTCGTAATTAAACTCAAAAGGAATGGTATAATACAATTGACGTAGTTTAAACGAATAGCCAAATTTGGCACGTATAAATATGTCGCTATTAGATGAGAACGTATAACCGCATCGAGCATCCAATTTATATGTGAAGCCTCGTCTGCCGCTATAGCTGACGTATAGTGGATTTAGGAGAGGTTCCATCCTCACATATCCCTGATTGTTGGAACCAAAATCAGAACTAAGGGTGGTTAACAAGTTTTCGCCAATATAATCCCAAAAGATCACTTTGGCGAGATTCTTTTTGCTGGGCGTAGAAACTTGAAGAGTATCAATCGGTTTGGGTTTGTTTTTTTCGGCATATTGGTCGATAATAATCTTCTCTTCATCACTTAGTGGAGTCCTGACCCTTCCCATCATCTCTAATTTGTTTTCTTCCCTGATAGAGTCTGCTATGAAGTCGTCTGTTCGTAGGTCAACGATATATTTCGCACTTAGTTTATTTCCTAAGAAGGTGAATCTACCGTCAACTTGACATCTGTTGGGAATGATTGAAAGAATACCCTCTGATCCCATGTCAAGCAACATCCGAAATCGTATCATGTCGTGTTCACCTCTAATCTCCGTCTGGATCACTCTGCCCGTTTCTTTATCAATCAGCGCCATACCCTTTACAAGTTGTGTGTTTCCCGTCTTAGGAGAGAAGGTCATCTTGACGTTTCCGTCTGGTTGTGTAAACGTCCTATACTTGTACAGTTTTCTGTTTTCTCTGTGAAAGGGAGAAAGAAGATACTCTTCTACCAATGTGGTTTCGTATAGTTTGGGAGTGATAAACTTCAATATTGTCGGTAGAGCTTTCCGTTTATGTGGAATGGTATTTATTTCTATCAAACGTTCCGTATCTATGTTGCGAAGACCACGAAAGGTAATCTTATCGTAAAATTCCCTTGTAAACATCCTCGACTTCACGTGTCCCACTTCGTAAAGTGTGGGAACAGCCAAGAGGATGATGTTCCGCCTGTCTGTCTTGATGATATACTTATGATAACAATACCTGACGATAGAATCATGATTGGTTGTATCAACGGTATTGATGTAGTTGAATACCTTATGCAATAAACTTGTGTCGATTTTCTCAACGGCAATGGCATTGACTGATAGGCGCATGAATAACAAAAGCGTTATTATGCGATAAAAGCCCATGTTTTTATTCCAAATCGTACACATCCTAATATTGTCAGTTTTGATACAATATGCAAAAATAGGAAAAAAAAGTCAATTAGAGGAAGTTGAAACCTTAAAAACACCTTTTTCTTAACAAGATGTTTAGTTTTTGTTTCGTAATTAGAATGACGTATTTTTCATGAGTGTCATGCTCTTATAAACTCATTCCAATAATTATATGGTAAATTATCTTACAAAAGTTTATTCGACCTTTTTTGTATAATAGAAATAGAAGGTCATGAAAATGGATTAAAATGTGCAAAAAAAACGTATTTTTCATGCTAACATATATAGTTATGAGCGTAACTATATATGTTGTGAGCGTAACTATATATGTTATGAGCGTAACTATGTATGTTACGAGTGCTAATTATATATGTTACGAAAGGCTGAAATACCCATTTTTTGAGGTAAAAACATTACTTTTGTATTTACTTCCAAATACTATTCGTTTGTAAGTTATTGGTATTCAGTAATATATATAATCTTTATAAAATGCGTTTTTTTCCACCAATACTAAAGGTTATTGAAAAAAAAGCCCGTTTTTTGATGCCTAAATTCAGAATTTCCAAGACAAAAGAAAAAGCCATTCGTGTTTCTGAAATAGAATCATGAATGGCTTTATATTGGAAATAATACTCTAATCAACCTAAATATTTCATCAAGATTTTGGCATTGCCACTATCACGGAGCTTGGCGATACTCTTTTCGCGGATTTGACGTACACGCTCGCGGGTAAGTCCCAGCTGGTCGCCAATTTCCTCAAGACCTTTCTCGTGGCAACCAATGCCAAAGCATTCACGAATAATGGTAATCTCACGCTCTTTCAGTACCTTATTCAATACAGAGTTCAACTCAAGAGCCATTGATTCATGATCCACTTGGCGGTCGGTGCGACTATCATCGCCAGAGGGCATTACATCTAACATACAGTTGTCTTCGCCATCTTGGAATGGAGCGTCGATACTGATATGATGTCCGTCAGCCATCAAGCTTTGACCAATCTTGTCCTCATCTAACTTTGTTACGTCAGAAAGTTCTGAAACAGATGGATGACGCTGGTTCTCTTGTTCAAATTTATTTATCTCATGGTTAATCTTATTCAGTGAACCCACCTGGTTGAGTGGTAAGCGTACGATTCTGCTTTGTTCAGCGATAGCTTGTAAGATGCTTTGACGAATCCACCATACAGCGTAAGAAATGAATTTAAAGCCTCTTGTCTCGTCAAATTTCTGAGCAGCCTTAATCAATCCAATGTTGCCCTCATCAATCAAGTCGGTCAAAGTAAGTCCTTGGTGTTGGTACTGCTTGGCAACAGATACAACAAAACGAAGATTGGCAGTTACGAGTTTGTCTTTAGCACGTTCTCCTTCTGGACCACCTTTCTTAATCTTTTGTGCAAGTTCAATTTCTTCATCAATGGTGATGAGTGGAGCACGTCCAATCTCAACAAGATACTTGTCTAATGCTTCACTTGAACGGTTTGTAATGCTTTTCTGAATCTTTAACTGTCTCATTGTAAATGTCCTATCTTTGTAAGTGTTTGGAAATCAATATTTTATCCTAAAAATCTTTATGCGAGTCTGCAAAGATACATTTTTTTTCGATACGTTATTCAGAAAATAAGGATTTTTAAGTTAAATATATTTAACGCATTACTTAGATACCTTGAATAAATTTCTCCGCTTTGGCTAAATCTTCGGGAGTATCAATACCGATTGTCTCGATGTCGGTTGTGCCTACTTTGATGCGGAAACCATTCTGAAGCCATCTTAATTGTTCCAGACTTTCAGCCAGTTCAAGAGATGATTGTGGTAACTGTGTGATTTGTTTCAACACTTCCGTGCGATAAGCATAAATTCCCAAATGTTTCAGGAAAGGATAATGAGAAAGCCAGTCATTCTTCTCGACACCCCTGATGAAAGGAATTATGCTTCGTGAGAAATATAAGGCAAATCCCTTGTTGTCAACAACGATTTTAGGAGAATTGGGATTTTCCACAGCTTCAATGGTTGCAAAAGGCTTACCGAGCGTAGCAATTTCCGTTTGTTGTTCATCAAAGCATGAGCAAAGAGTCTCTATTTGTGAAGGTTGGATAAACGGTTCGTCACCTTGTACGTTCAAAACCACGTCCCACTGTCCTCCAATGTGTTGCAAAGCCTCCTCAATTCTATCTGTTCCACTACGGTGATTGGGCGAAGTCATTACCACATTTCCTCCAAATTCTTCCACTTGATTAAAGATTCTCTGGTCATCGGTAGCGACATAGACATCATGGATTACTTTACTCACCTGTTCGTACACTCTTTGAATAACCGTTTTTCCTCCGAGGATAGCCAATGGCTTTCCTGGAAATCTTGTTGAAGCATACCTTGCTGGAATGATACAAATAAATTTTATCATAGCTTAGTGTTATATTATCTGGATGCTCTAAAACCATCCAGGAGTTCGTACTTCTTTTTCATCATCCTTAGATAGATGTTACGTAACCAAATGGGATGTGTCAATATAAATATCATGCCAATGGTAAGCATCACGACGTATGAAATCGTTTCTCCAAACAATGCCTGTAAGGTAGAAACCAGCATCATGGGAATGATAAACGCTGACATTTCGGCAACAATCTGGAAATAGTTGTTCTCTATGCCATTCTTGCTGATGAATTTGGTGTTGAGTGGAGTCGTCTGCTTGTTGTAAACAGCCATTTGGAACAAGATGAAATACTGGAATCCAGCCGTGAAAAAGGCGTAAGAGATCAGCATGAAAAGCGACCATTTGCCCGCAAAGACCGTTGGCAACATCAAGATGAATGGAAAGAGCAAGATGGCAGAATAGAAAATATACTTGGCTTGAAGCAACTTCAAAATATTCTCACGACGAACCATCAAACAATCGATGTAGTTACCTTCGTTGCACATTACTTTCACCAACAACATTGCACCGTATATCACGAAATTGTACAAGCACCAGAAGTTGGTCATAAACTCATTATCGTATGCGTCTGTTAGGGCAATGACCAAACTCATAATAAAAACGATGGCTGTAGCGAATATAAATCCTTTCTTTACGTTCTTATTGCGAATAGTGGATTTGATTTCCAATTGGATATATTGTCCTACATCACCTCTTTTCTCCAAGAACGAATAATGCTTGGAGTCATACGATTTAGTCTTTTCCGTTTTTGCCAATTCGTTCCATATATGTGCGAATTGAACCTTTCTATTGAGATATACGATGACAGCGAGAATCGCCAACGGAATCAGGTAGGGTAGTATGCTGCCTTCTGAAATGGCTGTGCCTATGCTGGCGTAGAATTTAAACATGAAAGACCATCCTTCCAGCAAGACTGGGAGAAAGACAAACAAATAGACGATGATGGGTACAATCCACCATACCAAACTGTCATTGATATAAGCTCTGATGAGAGAGTACCATTGACTATTAATTAATATCAAGAGGTAATAGCACAGAAATACGCCAAGCGTTACCCAAATGCCATGCGTAAACACGATAGACATCAATGCATAAGGGATAAACATGACAAACCACGTGAGATTGCCCCAATTAAACAACGATGAAAGAATCAATGTGTCAATGCATGTATATTTGGAGATAGGCAATAAGATATATGGTTTGATAAGTTGTGTGGGCGTTTGTTGGGCTGTGAACCTTAGCAGGAAGTCGATGAGCAAGATAAACGGAGCCATAGCCATGATAAACTCCACCGTTGTCATGAAACGACTGTCGTTGGCAGCCAAAGAGAAGATAATGGCAAAAAATATCAAGTAAATCAACGTGAGCGCATACACAAAGCCGACAAGATATTTGGCAACCTTGTTTTGCTCAAAGTTAAAGGCACGTTTGTTTGCCAGTTTTCTGTGCCTTCGCAACTCCCTGAAAAGCTCCCATCTTTTCATATCGTGTTTATCTTAAATCTATCACTTCTGCCTTAGGGAAATCTTTTGAATGAAACGTAAACAAGCTGTTAGCTTGATTGACAGCCTTGAAATTAGAGATGTTGATGGTAGTCCATGCTGTACCTTGTCGCATCTTCACTTGACTTGGCACGTAGGTGTTCTTGTTGATGTTGATATACATCTCCTGTACGCTTCTTTTCTTATTTTGAGCCGTGAGGTGAACCTGGTAATAACTCCCAATCGTCTTCATGCTCATGTTAAACCCAGTCTTATACAACGTAATGAATTGATAGGGATTCATGGCTGATTGTTGAGCCTCATTGGGTGTGATGATGTTAACCTCCTCCGTAGATTTCATGTATGTCCATTGCGTCTTTCCGTCAAACCATACAATTGCCTGTGGTGTGGTAGCATGAAACTTGTTTCCCTTGATGGAAATGGTGCCGTTCGTGTTGCCGAATTTTGCACTGCTCACTTTAAAAGTGGCACTGGCTCCACCTTTCCTGCCAACTACGGAGGCAGTCTTATCAAGAACTTTTCTCGCACTTTCTGATGATTGTGCCATGGTCAGCATGGCAACAAATGACATCATGCAAATCAATACAATCTTTTTCATACAGTTACCCTTTCAAAATAATATTTCTTGTCAACTTTTCAGTTTGGCTATCAACATGTTCAGTGAGTTCTCATCTACCACGAGTACATCCCTGGGCTTACTACCCATAGCAGGTCCTACGATACCAGCCGCTTCAAGTTGGTCCATCAGTCTTCCTGCACGGTTGTAACCGATGGAGAATCGACGCTGAATCATACTGGTAGAGCCTTGTTGAGAAATGACAACAGCATGAGCTGCCTCTTCAAAGAACGGATCGAGTGTGCCAACATTAGCAGTACCATTGCCTCCGCCACCTTCATCAGATGCAGGTTCTGGCAATTCCATCGTTTCGATGGGACCAGGTTGTTCTGCCACATATTTATTAATACGCTCAACCTCTGGCGTATCAACGAAGGCACATTGCACACGTACAGGCTCATTGCCATTGATAATCAACATATCACCCCTACCAATCAATTGGTTTGCACCAGGACGGTCGAGAATGGTGCGAGAGTCTATCATGGACGTTACCTTGAAAGCCATACGTCCGGGGAAGTTGGCCTTGATGGTACCCGTGATGATATTGGTTGTAGGACGTTGCGTAGCGATAATCATGTGAATACCCACGGCACGAGCAAGTTGTGCAATTCGTGCAATAGGCAATTCCACTTCCTTGCCAGCCGTCATGATTAAGTCACCAAACTCATCTATGATAACCACTATATAAGGCATGTACTCATGACCTTTGGTTAAATCGAGCTGACGGTTCACAAACTTGGCGTTATATTCTTTTACGTTTCTCACACCCGCTTGCTTCAGCAAGTCGTATCTTGTGTCCATCAACTTACACAAAGAGTTCAACGTGCGCACCACCTTCGTAACGTCGGTGATGATAGGTTCGTCATCATTCTCAGGCAATGTTGCCATAAAATGGTTAGCAATGGGAGCGTATGTGGTAAACTCCACCTTCTTGGGGTCTATCAACACGAATTTCAATTCGTTAGGATGCTTCTTATAAAGCAATGAGGTAATGATGGCATTCAATCCCACAGACTTACCTTGACCAGTGGCACCGGCAACCAATAAGTGTGGAATCTTTGCCAAGTCTGCCATGTACACTTCATTGGTAATAGTCTTTCCGAGGGCGATAGGCAGTTCCATCTTCGTCTCTTGGAACACCTTTGAATTTAAGATGCTTTCCATCGAAACGATTTGTGCTCTCTTGTTAGGCACTTCAATACCAATCGTTCCTTTTCCTGGTATAGGTGCAATGATACGAATACCCAATGCCGAAAGGCTCAAGGCAATATCGTCTTCCAAGTTGCGTATCTTGGAGATTCTCACACCCTCAGCAGGTGTTATCTCGTAAAGCGTGATGGTGGGACCAACGGTAGCCTTGATTTCCTTGATGTCAACACCAAAGCTATTCAATACTTCCACAATACGCCTGTTGTTAGCCTTGATTTCATCCATGTCCACTTCAGGCTTTCCATCGTTGTTGTATTTCTTCAACAAGTCCAGTGTTGGGAACTTATACCTCAAGAAAGGTTCACGTGGATTAATAGGTGTGCTTGAAACAGAGTCGTTCAAACGGTTGCCCGTAGCGTCTGCTCCCTTTTGTCCCACTTCCACCGTCAGGGGAGAGTCGTTTGGAGACGTGTTCATTTGCCTGTTAGTAGGCTTTCTGTCTATAGGCTTGATAGGCCTGTTTTCGTTGACCGTAAATTCTGTTAAGTCAACCACAGGCGATTTCTCTTCTTTCTTGTTCTGTTTGTTAGAGAGATTGTCAAGCGGTTCCTCGTCCTCCTTATATTCTTCGTCCCCATACTCATCTTCCTCATCCTCGTTTTTAGGATTGTTGTTCGTCACAGTAAAAGGGATTCTTGCAGCGATATATGTTACGGGATTGAAAATTTGTCGAATGATATGGATGGTCTCCGCACTGAAATAAGTGAGAAAAGCCAAAGCAGTAATAAGCAAGATACCCGTGAGTCCAGGAGTACCTATCAAGTTTTCAAGTTGTTGAACGCAAAACACGCCATGATTGCCACCAGGATTGAACACCAAATTACCCATCAAGGGAGTAAGGAACTTGGAGAAAGCCACCGAAGACCATATCATGACAAGTGCCATGCACAAGAACCATTTCCATAAGTTCACCTCATATACACCCATCATTCTCAAACTTACCATCATGGTGAAAGCAGGAATGAAAAAAGCAGCAATTCCAAAGCTCTTGGTAATTAATAAATATGACAGGATGGCTCCGAAAGAAGCACAATAATTACTAAATTTACGGTCAGTATTCATCCATTCGCCTGGTCTTAGATTCTCCAGCAGACTCTGGTCTGATTGAGCCGAGGAGAAATAAGAAATCATGGCGATAATTACATAGATAGACACCCCCAACAACAATACTCCTAAGATGAAGTCAAGTTTCTCGTTGCTGAATATATTCTTAAAGCCGACCGCTTCGCTGAAAGATTTTGCCTTGCGCTCAGATTTTTTTCTTGCCATTTGTTCGATATTATGAATTTTACTGCAAAATTAGTTCAAAAAACTTATATTCTTTTATAATTTCGCACTTTTTTTCTAATTTTGCATGTCATTAATGATTTAGATGAAGAAAGTTATCTATAACAAGTTTGACAAAAGGTTGTTCTCTACTTTTTCTGTAGAACGTTTTCCTGGCAGAATTGTAGTCATTCAGACAACAGAAGAGGCTGAAGAAGCTGTAGATTTCCTTTTGTCACAATCTATTTTAGGAGTAGATACGGAGACAAAACCTTCGTTTAAGAAAGGTGTGGCTTCCCATTTGGTGGCATTGCTTCAGGTATCTACGCACGATATCTGTTTTCTCTTTCGTCTAAACAAGATTGGCATAACTCCTGCCATCAAGCGCTTTTTGAAAGACAGGCAAGTGAAGAAAGTGGGACTTTCATGGCATGATGACTTGTTGGGCTTGAAAAAGAGAGAGATGTTTACCCCAGGTTTTTTTGTTGATTTGCAAGATGTAGTTTCTGATATAGGTGTTGAAGACAAGTCGTTGCAGAAACTCTATGCCAATATCTTCCATAAGAAAATCAATAAACGGCAGCAACTTACCAATTGGGAGAAAAGTGAGCTTGACGATAAGCAAAAGATGTATGCTGCCCTTGATGCGTGGGCATGTATTCAACTCTACGAGGAGATTATGCGATTGAAAGAGAGTGGTGACTATGAGTTGATAGTATTAGAGGAGCCCCAAGAAGAAACAACCCCCGATAATAATAGTGAACATGTATAAGAATATATATTTAAAACGCGGTAAGGAGGAATCTCTCAAACGATTTCATCCTTGGGTGTTTTCTGGTGCGATTCATCATGCAGATGATGGCATTGAGGAAGGAGACATCGTAAGAGTGTTAACCACTAATGGCGAATTTATTGCCGTAGGTCATTTTCAAGTAGGGTCAATAGCTGTGCGTGTACTGTCGTTTACCGACGAAGTGATAGACGACAGGTTTTGGCAACGTAGGTTAGAGACTGCCTTTGATGTGAGAAAGGCTATAGGTGTAGCACAAAATGCTTGTAACAATACTTACCGATTAGTACATGGAGAGGGAGACAATCTTCCTGGATTGATTATTGACTGTTATGGACATACGGCAGTGATGCAGGCTCATAGTGTGGGAATGCACGTTTGTAGAGAGGAAGTGTGCAAGGCATTGATACACGTGATGGGAGATACCATCCATCATGTGTTTTATAAAAGTGAGACAACATTACCATTCAAGGCAGGATTAGGTCAGGAAAACTATTTCATCTACGGTGGATCAACCGACAATATTGCGATAGAAAATGGCTTGAAGTTTCATGTGGATTGGCTGAAAGGACAAAAGACCGGCTTTTTTGTTGACCAACGTGAGAATCGTGCCTTACTCGAACATTACTCACAAGGCAGAAGCGTACTTAATATGTTCTGCTACACAGGAGGCTTCTCTGTCTATGCCATGAGAGGTGGGGCAAAATTGGTCCATTCTGTTGATAGTAGTGCGAAGGCAATCGACCTAACCGAAATGAATGTAAACATGAACTTTCCAGGTGATGAACGCCATCGTGCCTTTTGCGACGATGCTTTCAAATATTTGGATGCCAATGATGATAAGTATGATTTGATTATCCTCGACCCACCGGCATTTGCCAAACATAGGGCAGCATTGCATAATGCCTTGAAAGGATATACACGATTGAACGTGAAAGGCTTTGAAAGAATCAAGAACGGTGGTATATTGTTTACGTTTAGTTGTAGTCAGGTGGTTACGAAAGAGCATTTTCGCAATGCAGTGTTTACCGCAGCTGCACAAGCGGGTAGGAAAGTTCGTATTCTCCATCAGTTACACCAACCAGCCGATCATCCTATAAATATTTATCATCCCGAAGGTGAATACCTGAAAGGACTTGTTTTGTACGTTGAATAACACATTATTTATATATAAGATACGCAAGTTGATTGCACGTTGCCAATTACTTTCTCCTGATGCAAAGTATTTGGTGGCTCTCTCAGGTGGTGCTGATAGTGTATGCTTGCTCTTGGTGTTGAAAGAATTAGGCTATCATTTGGAGGCAGTACATTGTAACTTTCACCTACGTGGAGAGGAGTCTAATCGTGATGAACGGTTTTGTGAATCGTTGTGCAAACGTCTTTCCGTTCCCTTTCACCGTATTCATTTTGACACACAGACGTTTGCCGATTTACACCATGTGAGTATAGAGATGGCAGCGAGGGAGTTGCGATATAGATATTTTGAACAATTGTGCGATGATATTCAAGCAGCTGGGATTTGCGTTGCCCATCATCGTGATGATAGCGTAGAAACATTACTCATCAATTTAATCCGGGGTACAGGCATTCATGGATTAACCGGTATTTCTCCGAAAAACGGGAGAATTATCCGACCGTTATTGGAGGTGAGCAGGGAGGAAATAGAGGATTACCTTCACGCCATTAACCAAGATTATGTAACGGATAGCACCAACTTGCAAGATGATGTGGTGCGTAATAAGATTCGCTTGAATGTCATTCCCATGTTACGGGAAATCAATCCTTCGGTCAGCGAGAACATCGCTCTCACAGCCAAACGCATCGCCGAAGCAGAGAAATTATTTGATTGGGTATTGAAGAAAAAGGCAGAGGAGTGTGTCGTGGAAAAAAATAGTCACTCGATGGTGATAGATTTCTCCTTAGCAGTACTAAATGAATACATCCTTTTCCATCTGTTGTCGCCCTATCATTTCACTCCCTCACAAATAGCACAGATAGCAGAAAACGATGGAGAACAATCTGGAAAGGAGTGGAGTAGTGATTCTCATTTGGCTTTATTGGATAGGAAACGTTTGTTGGTGTGCAGCTTGGAAGAAAAGCGTAAGCCTATGTGTATTCCCGAAGAAGGAAGATATGTCTTCTCTGATCATAGCTCTTTTACCTTCAAGGTTGTTTCAAATGATGAAAACTTCAAAATTAGTCGCACAAAAGATGAAGTGTGTCTTGATGCCGACTTGGTAGAATTTCCTCTAACCATTAGATACGTTGAGAATGGCGACCGTTTCGTTCCGTTTGGAATGAAAGGAAGTAAGTTGGTCAGCGGCTTTCTCACAGACCGTAAAGTGTCTTTATTTGACAAACGGAAACAATTGGTCATTACTGATGCTCATCAGCAAATCGTATGGTTGGTCAATCATCGACCTGATAACCGCTTTTGCGTGACCAAGCAAACTAAACGAGTGCTTTGTTGCCACATGATATCCAGCGAATGAATTTGATGATAAAGAAAACCGAGGCATTGAATGACCTCGTTTTTTTTGTTGGATGATGAATGTGTTTTTAGAATTTACAAGATATTTCAGAATACCCCACTAATTGGTCTGTGCGTTCTCCTATTCCCCGATAATAAACCAATACTTGGTATTCGTTTTCTGTTTGGTAGAAATTACCTTCGGATGGTACGGGAATCAGTGAGCCATCTTGATTCATTAGCAGATATTGGTACGAGTAATAACCTTGTTTAAGAGGTATTACTGATTGATACATCTTTTCTGTCTCGTTGTATTCCATCTTGTATTTTGGCAAAAACTGGTCATTTGTCCATTGCCCGTTTAAGTAAACATCACCGAAATATTGTGGAACCTTTAAAGAGAAGTGTACCATCACGTAATCGCAAAGGCGTTCAATTTCATAATTGTCACTGTTCCTGATCAAGAATGCGCCATTGGCATCTTCATCGTACACGTAATTACGTCTGGGTTCGTCGGTCCAAACGTAAGCGTGATAGTTGTGACCATCCCATCCCACGGATTCCAATCCCATCGTGGTATGTGTCACGTCAAGCGTCTCGAATTTCCGATATTCGTTTCCGGCATTGAAAATCAAGTCTCTACAGTTTTCCCATCTCAGTCCTGTACCCTCTATGAACTGTGGCTTGGGATTTTTCACGGCATTATCCCATCTGCCATTTTGCATCACAATGATGTTTAATTGTCTGTCGCTATGGGTTACTCTCAAGGAACCATATCCCAAATTCATTTTCAGTTGTTGGTGAGACCTGTAAATATCAACGTCAGTATCTCCAGTTACGCCTAATAATACTGACATACGAGGATCTACCACCATGAAACAAGCCGTAAACATCGGTTCGTCATCATTGTTCTCATCATATACGGTCACTCTGTAATTACCGCTCATTTTCAGTTTGCATTGTGCATTGGGTATCTGAAAATGATAGTGTGTAAAGAGAACCGTGGTATTGAAAGATTCCGTAACATCATCAATGGGCAGGTTATCATTAAATCCATCGATGTAATCGCTCGTAAAAATATCTTCAGAAGTTGTCCAATCTGCATTGCAATGTTCCACCTTATATAAATAACGGTGATATTCATGAGTCATATCATCAAAGTCGATGTGGATAGGCGTATTTTCATGGAGGTTGATGATGGGGAGAGACATCCAGTCATCACCAGCCATTACTTGCAGAGAGGCAATGTTCTCTTGGAGAATCTCATGTCTTTGAGCAGGCAGAACCATGGATTGCAGCAAGAGAAACAAAGTCAGCAGAAGTTTGGTGAAACAAGCTTTTTGATGCTTGTTGTTCATTTCTTCTGACGTGTTTTTCCTCACATAATCCACAAAAGCATATTCATAATGATGTTTCTCGTCTTTTTCGTGAATCTCTTTAGATGTCATTTCCCAGTCGTGATAATCAGGGAAGAATGCGTCAGCTTGTTCTGGAATATCATCTATCTCAGTGAGATACAATTTCTGCGCATACTTCATGGCTTGCTCAAACACGCTTGCTCCACCAATAATAAATATTTCCTCATCCTCCTGACAATGGTTGAATGCCTCTTCCAAGGAAGAATAGCAGTCGCAAAGGGGAAAATCATTCTTTGTTTTGCTCAATACGATATTCCTGCGATTGGGTAAAGCCCCCTTTGGCAACGATTCATACGTGCGCCTACCCATAATGATCGTATGTCCCGTGGTAAGAGCCTTGAAGCGTTTCAAGTCGTTTGGCAACCAATATAACAGCTTATTTTGATAACCAATGGCATTGTTCTTCGCCACGGCAGCAATCACGTTGACTCTCATCATACCGAAACCTCCGCTTTGATGTGTGGCCAAGGGTCATAACCCTCTAATTGGAAATCTTCATACTTGAAACTGAAGATGTCTTTCACGTCGGGATTCAGCAACATCTTGGGCAATGGTCGAGGCTCACGGGTCAGTTGTAACTTCGCTTGTTCTATGTGGTTCAGGTAAAGATGGGTGTCTCCAGTGGTATGGATAAACTCTCCAACTTTCAATCCTGTCACTTGTGCCATCATCTGTAAAAGAAGAGCATAACTGGCAATATTAAAAGGAACGCCAAGAAATGTATCGGCACTTCGTTGATAGAGTTGTAACGACAACTTCCCATTAGCCACGTAAAACTGGAACAATGTGTGGCAAGGTGGCAAAGCCATGTCTTTCACTTCCGCCACGTTCCACGCACTTACAATCATTCTTCGTGAGTCGGGATGATTACGAATCAGATCCACTACGTTTTGTATCTGGTCGATGGTTCCACCATCATAATCGGGCCACGAACGCCACTGATGACCATACACAGGTCCTAAGTCTCCATTCTCGTCAGCCCATTCGTTCCATATTCTCACGCCATTTTCCTGCAAGTACCTCACGTTTGTGTCTCCTTGCAAGAACCAAATCAGTTCGTGTATGATGCTTTTAAGATGCAATTTCTTGGTGGTTAGCAATGGGAAACCATCCTCCATGTTGAATCGCATCTGATGACCGAACACGCTGATAGTGCCTGTTCCCGTTCGGTCAGTCTTCGTTGTGCCTTCCGTCAATATGCGGTTGAGCAAGTTCAAGTATTGTTTCATATTCGGGTATATGTGTGCTTTTGATTCGCCATTCCATAGGGTATAGGTTATTGGCCCTGTTCCCGATGTTCTTGGCAAATCCAATGGGTATATGATGATATGTGAGCAGCACGATGCCTCTTGGCGTTTCGGCTGGCAATACGATAGCTTCTTTTCTCAGATAACAAATGGCTTGTCTGTAGTCGATGTCAACGTTGGGATAATCCTCTCTGTTGAATCGTATCGACAGGGCTTGCGCATGGTTTGGAATGTCTTTCTTCTTTCCATTGGCAATGGTTGGTTCGTATGTCATTACTTTCAAGGTTGCCATTCTGGGAGGTGTGGTTTTTGTCTCTTCTTGATGGGCATGTTTTCTCAATACCGCCACAAACAATCCCTCACCTCTTGTCTTTCCTGGTATAAAACGATACACGGGATGATGGTCAACCAATGACCCTGTGATGTTCCATTCGTCTTGGATGTTGATGGTGATGAAGTCTGCTCCCAATTCTTCCGCTATCCAATTCACGTTTTCCTCGTTTTCCTTTTCATTGAACGTACAAGTGGAATACACCAGAAATCCCCCTGGTTTCAGGCAGGGCCATATATCGCTGATGATTTCCCTTTGTAGTTTCCAACATTTCTCTACGTTTTGCAAACTCCATTCTTGTATGGCATTCTGGTCTTTCCTAAACATTCCCTCACCAGAACAAGGTACGTCGGCAACAATGATGTCGAACAGCATCTTCGCCTTTTGGTAATCACGGGCGTAGTTGTTGGTTACTACCACGTTAGGATGTCCCCATTTCAATAGGTTCTCAAGCAATATCTGTGCCCGATTGCGATTGGGTTCGTTGGAATACAACACACAATCATCGGGAAGGATGGAACGAATGGCAATAGACTTACCGCCTGGTGCCGCACAAAGGTCGAGAACACGCAAGGCATTACTGTCCATTTCGGCAATCAATTGCTTGATAACGTGTTCATGAAACATGGACGATGCTTCTTGTACGTAGTAGAGACCTGCATGAAACAATGGGTCGAATGTGAAATTGGGTCGATGCTGAAGATAGAAACCATACTGACACCAAGGCACTTCACGGTCTTTCAGCGGGATGGAAAAGTCATTCGTACACTTAAAAGGATTCACTCGAATACTGACAGGCACTTCTTCTGAAAGTCCTTGAAGCAAGGTAGAATAAAGCTCTTCTCCCATCAATTGGCGTGTATGTTGTATGAACTCTGCGGGTAAATCCATCTTTTTTCTTTATCTTTGTGCAAAGTTACGATTATTTTTTCAAATAATCTTATTATCTTTGCAATGTTTATAATAATTACCTAAATGTGTGAGATATGAAAGAACTACTGAAAACCATTTCTATGTGTTTGTTGCTGATGTTGTGCATGAACGTGAAAGCCCAAGTAAACGATTCCAATACACCTCTGCACTTGATGGCTCCGCAATATAAATTGAAGTATGGAGTTTCTACCGTTGATGAAGTGAAGCAGACAATGGATAAGGTGCTGCGCTATATCGCAAAGGTTACTCCAGCTAAATTGGTGGATTCCAAGACGGGTAAGCCAGTGACGAATTACGCAAACATCAACGAGAATACGCAATTGATGAGAGGCGATTTCAGATTGACCAGTTATGAGTGGGGCGTTACTTATTCCGCCGTGCTGGCAGCTTACCAACAGACGGGCGATGAGGCATATGAAAATTATCTGTACGAGCGACTTCAGTTCTTGGCAGATATTGCTCCCTATTATAAAAAGATATATGAAAACAAGGGAAAGATAGACGACTTGATTCGTAAGGTTATCGACCCTCATGCCTTAGACGATGCCGGCGCTATCTGTGAGGCAATGATCAAGGCTTCAATGAATGACGAATCACTGAAACTAAATGACCTTATCGACAATTATTCCTCTTATATATTAAATAAGGAGTATCGGTTGGAAGACGGTACCTTTGCCCGTTTGCGTCCGCATAAGAATACGGTATGGCTCGACGATATGTTCATGGGTATTCCCACCATTGCCTATATGGGAAAATACACGGGTAAATTCTCTTACTATGATGAGGCTATCAAACAAGTAATGCAGTTTGCCCAACGAATGTTTGTACCGGAAAAGAATCTCTTCCGTCATGGTTGGGTAGAGTCAATGGAAGACCACCCTGCCTTCCATTGGGGCAGAGCCAATGGTTGGGCTATCCTTACTCTTTGCGAAGTGTTGGATGTGTTGCCGGAGGGTTACCCTGGTAGGATAGATGTATTGGATCTATTAAAGGCTCATGTCAGGGGTTTGGCAGCTTGCCAAGATAAAGACGGATTCTGGCACCAGTTGCTCGACCGCAACAATTCTTACCTTGAATCATCGGCAACAGCCATTTACACCTATTGTATTGCCCACGCCATCAATATGGGATGGATAGACGCATTGGCTTACGGTCCGATGGTGCAGTTGGCTTGGCACGCTGTAGAGTCGTCGGTGAACAACCAAGGACAAGTGGAAGGTGTTTGTGTGGGCACGGGAATGGGATTCGACCCTGCTTTCTATGAGTATCGTCCCGTGCATAAGATGGCTGCACATGGCTATGGTCCCGTGATTTGGGCAGGCGCAGAGATGATTAAGTTGTTGAAAAACCAGCATCCGAAATCCAACGACAGTGCCGTGCAATTCTATCCTGAAGAGGTAAAGACTGACAAAGCCATTTTCAATTATGACGGAACGATTAGGTATTAGGCTCGTCGCATGGCTTGGGTTGTGCTTGTGCTCTGTGAGCGTAAGCGCATCTACCGTTTCGGCTCTCAACCAAAAGCAGTTTAAGCGTTATTGGCAGATAGAGTCTGAATCACCGGATTACCGTCTGTCGTTCATGGGTGATACGTGCGAGATTCTTTCATCCAAGGGACTGACCTTGTGGCGCAAGGAGAAAATGCACGATAACATGATTGTGGAATATGACGTTTGTGTGTTGGACGAGGGTAAAGAGGGCGACCGACTGAGTGATATGAATTGTTTTTGGTTGGTTTCTGACCCTTCGCACAAGGATATATGGGCAAGAGCATCTTGGCGAAGTGGCATTTTCCTCCGTTGTTACACGTTGCAGATGTATTATTTAGGCTATGGTGGCAATGGAAATACCACAACTCGCTTCAGGAGATATGATGGCAATGAGGCTGGCGTAACTGATGTAAGCAAACGACCAGCTATCTTAAAGGAATATACAGACGCAGCTCATCTCTTGCGTGCAAACCATTGGTATCATGTTAAGATTGTCAGTAAGGGTGGACATACGTGCTTTTTCGTAGATAATGAATTGGTGGTGGATTATCACGACCCTCAACCTTTGACAAGTGGATGGTTTGGGTTCCGTACCACTTGGTCTCGTGTTCGAATCACACAATTCAAGACTTCAGAACTACGGGAAATGTCTGTCAAAGAGGGTGTTCCGTTGCATTGGGTGGGGAATGTACCACAAAAAGAGCGCCCCGTGGCATTCGGTGTTCCTTTTGCCAAAGGTGAATGGAAAGACGTTTCAAGGCTTACGGTTGTTGGAAATAATGTAGAACTGCCTACCGACGCATGGGTGAATGCACGGTGGGAGGATGGTTCGGTGAAGTGGGCTGGTCTCTCTACGGTGGTTCCATCAAATACCGACCATCTAAACGTTAGGTTTACGAACGCCAAACACCATGTTTCTCCCTTGCAAATACAAGATTTACCAACGCAATACCTTATCTCTACGGGAAAGATAGATGCTTTCGTTTCCAAACAAGGCAAATGCTTGATGGATAGCTTGTTGCTCGATGGAAAGAAAATCGGTGGCAGTTGCCAACTTGTTGCTTCATTGAAGGATGGCAGTTCGTTTACTTCCGCCATTCATAACGTGGAGATAGAACGACAAGGGAAGATGAGTGCGGTGGTGAAGATAAGTGGCGTTCATCAAAATGACCAAAGACAGTGGTTGCCTTTTACTGTGCGCCTGTATTTCTATGGGCAATCAGACCAAGTAAAGATGGTTCATTCATTTGTCTATGATGGGGAACAGACAAAGGATTTCATTGCTTCATTGGGCGTGAGGTTCCTCGTGCCCATGCGTGAACAGGCGTATAACAGGCACGTGGCTTTCGCTTGCGACGGACAAGGAGTGTGGAGCGACCCCGTACAACCCTTGGATGGAAGAACATGGCTGCGATTGGATAATCAGAATTGGCAAGCCAAACAAATGGATGGTGAACGTATTCCAGAACCAGAAGCCTTTGGTACACAAGGACAATCGTTGCTCAACCATTGGGCAAAATGGGATGGGTATCGCCTTTCCCAACTCACGGACAATTCGTTTTCTATCCGTAAGAAGGCTACGAGTGAGAGTCCGTGGATTGGAACATTCACGGGAACAAGGGCAAACGGCAGTGTGTTCGTTGGAGATATAAGCGGTGGAATGACGGTGATGATGAAAGATTTCTGGCAAACTTATCCTTCTTCCATCGAGGTGGCTCATGCACGAGGCAATGAGGCTGCGTTGACAATGTGGATGTGGAGCCCTGAGAGTGAAGCCATGAATCTTTGCCATTACGATACGATAGCTCACGACTTGCTGGCAAGCTACGAGGACGTGCAAGAAGGATTGAGTACTCCCTACGGAATAGCAGGTACGCATGTGTTTTGGCTTACCTTGCACGACAAATATCCTGGTAAGAAGGATTTTTCGGAAATGGCTCACTACTTGGAAGACGATGCTCAGTTGCAATGTACACCTGATTATCTTTATGCCAAACGTGCATTCGGCATTTGGTCTTTGCCCGATACGTCATCAGTAGCTTCGGCAAAGGTAGAGCAAAGACTCAATCAATATCTCGACTTTTACGAAAAAGCCATTGAGGAAAATAAGTGGTATGGCTTTTGGAACTATGGTGACATGATGCACGCGTATGATGCGGAACGGCATTCTTGGCGTTATGACGTGGGAGGATATGCTTGGGACAATACCGAACTGGCTACTCCTGAATGGTTGTGGTATAGTTTCTTGCGTACGGGTAGGAAAGATGTGTGGCGTATGGCAGAGGCAATGACCCGCCACAATAGCGAGGTAGATACTTATCATATCGGTGAGTTGGCTGGATTGGGCAGTCGCCATAATGTATCTCACTGGGGCTGTGGTGCAAAAGAGGCTCGTATCAGTCAGGCAGCATTCAATCGCTTCTATTATTATCTCACAACCGATGAGCGAACGGGCGACTTGATGACAGAGGTGAAAGATGCTGACCAAAAACTTTATACTCTTGACCCAATGCGTTTGGCTGAGCCTCGTAGTAAATATCCTTGTTCAGCTCCGGCAAGACTGCGCTTCGGTCCTGATTGGTTGGCTTACGCTGGTAATTGGATGACTCATTGGGAACGTACGGGAGATACGGATTACCGAGATAAGATTGTCGCCGGATTGCAGAGCGTGGTGAAGATGAAGAATGGATTGTTCACGGGGAATAATGCTTGGGGATTTGATCCAGCAACGGGAGTGATGAGTTATGAAGGCGACTCGTTGTTGCAACATACCAATCACCTGATGACTATCATGGGAGGATTTGAGTTGATGAACGAGATGATGACGATGGTAAACGTTGTTGGTTTTGATAAGGTGTGGCTCGACTATGCTACAAACTATAAACGAAAGGCTTTCGAGATTTCGCATAATCGTTTTCCTGTACGTAGGTTATTGGCTTACGCCGCATGGAAACACCGCAGTCCGCAGATGGTTTCTGAGGCTTGGAAGGATTTGTGGAATCGGATAGAGCATCAAGAAGCTCCTTCGCTGAGCATTTCTACGGTAACGGCACCTTGGGTTCTCGCTCCCTTAACGGAATGGAATGGTATATCTACCAATGATGCTGCCCTGTGGAGCTTAGACGCTATCTATATGCAGGAGGTGATAAAGCAATGAGAGAGCTCAGAGATCTCGGAGTTCTCGGAGTTCTCGGAGTTCTCAGAAAAATCCAATCTCCTGCAACTTCTTTCCATTTCGTTTCGTCTAACAATCAGAAAATCAAAAACGAAGAAACATGAAAAAGAACGTGATTTTACTGCTTGCATTTTTGCTCGCGCTGAATGTAAATATTGCTGATGCCCAATCAAAGAGACATCATCAAGCAACGACGAATCAAGTGGAACAGGTTACTCAACAGGCTGATAGCATCGCTTCAGCAGCAGTTTCCAATGCCCGACAAAAAGCAAATGAGGCAATGGAGGCTGCCGTGAAAGCACAGGCATTGGCTGACGAACTTGTGGCAAAGGCCGACTCTATGGAAGATGGCATTGAGGCATTTTCTGATACGATTAACGGGATAACCCAAACGCAAACAACATCTATTGATGACTGGAATCCTGATCATTATGATGATCCTTTCTCATGGCTAAGGACTCTCACCAATACGACTGGCGGCATCATCCTTGCTCTTTTCATATTGTTGGCTATCTTCTTGTTTATCCTTCTCCCATTTATTATCCTTGCCCTTCTTCTTCGATTTATCATCAAGCGTCACAACGACCGTGTAACGTTGGCAGAGAAGGCAATGGATACAGGACAACCTATTCCTGACGAGATTATGAGCATAGACAAGCAAAGCGAAGGATATATGTGGAATCGTGGTATTCGCAATGTGGCTATCGGCTTGGGAATCATGCTGATGTTCTGGATATGGAATGCTGATACGCTTATCGGCATTGGTGCTCTGATATTCTGCTACGGTGTAGGACAAATGATTATATCAAAAACAAATAAGAAGTAGGAATGAGGAATGAGGAAGGTGGATGTAGTGCTCAAAGCGCAGTGATAGAAGTAAGAAGGAGGAAGGAGGAAGGAGGAAGGTGGATGTGGTGCGCAAAGCGCAGTGATGAAGTCTCAAGTAGGATGTACATCATACATCAGTCCTTCATCCTCGCTGTAAGCGAAACACTTCCTCCCTCAAAATTCAACCTTCAACCATCGAAAAAATGTCTTCAGAAGATCTCTCTCTCGTTACACAGGTGGCTGTATTCCACAACAATCGAGCTTTCGATAAGTTGGTTATGAAATACCAGTCACCTATACGTCGGTTCTTTTTGAATCAGACGCTGGGTGACGTGCAGTTGAGCGAAGACTTGGCACAAGATACTTTCATCAAGGCTTATACCAATATCACACAGTTTAAGGGTATTTCCAGCTTTTCCACATGGCTCTACCGTATTGCCTACAATGTGCTGTACGACTATGTGAGAAGTAGAAAACAAACGGAGGATATTGAGCAGCCAACTGTAATGAAACGCAATTCCCAACAGGCAGACATGGGATTGAAGATGGACTTGATAGATGCTCTTTCAATCTTGTCACCTGCTGAGCGCACGTGTATCAACTTGCAATTGATGGAAGGACAACCTATCAACAAGATTGCCGAGATTACAGGAATGGCGGAAGGTACAATCAAGTCGCACCTCTCAAGAGGAAAACTTAAATTATCGAACTACCTAAAAAAGAATGGATATGATAGAAAATGATGAACAAATGCTCATTCGCTTCTTTGAAGAGAATAGACAGGAAATAGAAGATGATGGCTTCACGCAGCGAGTGGTAAGACAACTGCCATCAAGGGCTGTAAGAATAAGTCAAGTGTGGTCGTGGATTTGCTGGCTCCTTGGCATTGCCTTGTTCTTTTTGATGGATGGGGTAGGGCAATTGTATCGGGTCGCCATTCTCTTATTCCATGACGTAATTAATATGTTTTCATCAGTCAATCTATCCATTTATTCCATGATGATCATACTTGCACTGATATTTACGATGATATCGGTGAAGATGTACCAAATGGCGATGGAATGATTCTTTTATTTATTGTTGAAGGCACATGATCCTTTAACCTTGCAAAGATAACAGATTTTTCAGAGAACACATTCAATCACATGGCTTTACGCGAAAGGTAGTGGGTGTAGGGGTAAAATTTAGATTGCCAAAGAGGAACCACGTTTGCTGGTTCCTCTTTGGCAATTTAAATTTCTGTTATTCAATAGTTCAAGGTGAGTTCGGCAAGCGCGTAGCCACCTGGGCTGCCGGAGCACTCCACGCGGTAGTACTGATACTGCCCCTGCTTGTCGGCTGGAATGTTGCAGACCACCGAGGCTGTCTTCTGCTTCCCGTCGAGGCGGTTGTTGAGGTTCTGCTCGTAGTAGATTTCCTTCCATTCGGCTTGTGGACTTTTGCGGGCTAACAGACGGATGTCTCTGGGCACACTGCCAATCGGATAATAAAACCAGTGCTGCAGGGTGAAGCTCTTCGCCGTGTTGGGACGGAAGGTGTGGAACTCTACCCATGAGCATGTCCAGTTGCCCACCTTCGATTTATTAGAATACGGCACATAAAGGAGACCTCTTGACTTTTCTGAGCTGTACCAAATTGAAACTGGATTAGCGTCTAAGAGTGCATAGCCTGTTTGTTCCTCTGGTGACCAGTCAACACCATCGCGCGTCTGAATGGAGTTGTCGCAGATGGGTGTGGTGGCAATCCACTGGTAGAGGCTCTGCATGCGGGCCACCTGACTGTCATAGACGTCGGTGAAGTGTGTCTTGTCGGCTGCCTGGGCCTTGGTGTAAACATCGGGCATCTGGCGGGCTTCTATCTGCATATACTCCGGTAGGTAGGAGCGGCAATACACATACTCCTTGCCATTGAGGGTCACGGTGACGACCACTGCCACTTCGTAGGCGGGCAGACTGGCTGTATCCCATTGGCCTCCCGTGAGTCCCATCGGCTCGATGAGGTAGTTGCCGTTGCCGCGCCCGAAGGCACCAACCTTATACGTATTGTAGTCTTCCACGTCGAACTTGGTGCCAGTCGTGAAGCCATTGGTCTGGTCGTCGCTGAATCCGTAGAGGCCGTCGAAAGCTGCTTCCGTGAGTGGGCGGTCAGAGATATGATTGTCCAGGGTGTGTGCCACTGGCGTAGTGTCTATCAGGCTGAATCCCAGTCCCTGGGCTTGGCGGAACCTGCTTGTACTGCCGAGCGTCATGCCCTTGTGAACGCCGCAGACGGCGGTCACCTTGTAGGGAGTTCCTGCTGGGAACACGTCGGGGTTCAGTTCCACCTCGATGCTGCTGGGGTCGAAGAAGCACACCACGCCGCGGAACGGTTTCTCGTCTGCCTCCCACGAATCATTGCGCGGATAGATGTTGGCAGCACCGTCAAAGGGGCTCTTATGCCAAGGATATGCAATGTTGTTGAAGTTGAAATCTTCCTCATCCATGTCCTGACGCCTCCAATCTACACAGAGGTCTTTCACCACATAGACCTTGGGCGCGCTCTTGATGTTCCACACACCGTGGCCGAAGCTCGGAGAGTTCTTCAGGTTGAAGCGGCTCATGGGGAAGGTAGGCGAGGCGATGCCCACGGTGGGCTTGGAGCCGCTCACCATACCGCTGGTATTGATGGTGCCGTTCATGCCGAGACTGATGGTGGCCTCGAAAGGCTGGGGGTCATTGCCGAAGAGCCCAGCGAAGGCACCACCGCAGCCAAAGATGTTGGCAATGGCACCAAATCCTGCTGCCACTCCCATAGGATTGTCAGAGGTGAAACCTTTCCAGGCACTCAGGCCAGAGGCGATAGCCTGTCCTGCAATGCACACACCCTTGGCAATGCTGGCTCCAGAGGCACCTGATTCTTTGATTTGCTGCTTGAGTGTGCCGTCGATATTGGCCGTCATCGTACTGTAGAGCGATATCTGCTCCTTTTCCCACGAGCGCATCTGTAGCGTTATCTTATCCTTGCTGGGATCGGCTTTGGGGCGATATAGCGACAGATCTACGTCGAAGGCCCACCAACCCTCATTTGGCACAATCAGACCGTCGTTGCTCCTGGAGCGTGCCCATGGCGAGATATAGTCTATCTGCGTACCAGAGCCTGTCATGCTGGCCATCGCTCTGTTCTTGAAAGTAGAGGCAGAGGGCAATCCGTAGCTCCAGAGGGCATGCTGCGCGAGGTTGTCGGTCAGATCCACCTCCCACACCTGGTCGTTGCCGGTGTCGAAGACCTGTGGCTGGTAGTAGAAGACGCGCATGATGCCCATAAACTTATTATAGAGGAAGAAGAAATTGCCGTTGGTGGTGGCGCGGTTGCCACAGTGGTTGTACAACAGCTCCCATCCATTCTCCGGCGTGATGGCGTCGCAGAATCCGTTGGGCAGATTCGTCGTGATGACATCGGTATCGTTCCATGGCAGGTTCACTTCCTTGTATCCGTCATTGCCATTGGAATCCTTCTCCTTGCCAGTCTCGGTGTAGAGATAGATAGACTTCTGCGTGCGCCAGTTGGCAGCGGTGAAGGTATTCTCGTTGATGTTGAAATCAACTCCAGTGCCGCCACTGCCGCCGTGCAGCTTGACGTTCCAGTTACTTATAGTGGCCAACGTACTATCATCGGCTTTGTCCAATGCGAGGCTCTGACCATCGATACCGTTGGCGTTCAGCTGTCCGTTGACGAGTGTCAGTTGGCGGTGTAGCGGCGCGTAGTTGGTATTCGATGCTGCGTCCGGGTTGTCGAGCTTCAGGCTCACAGTACCGTCGGCAAGAGTGGTGTATTGGAATCTTCCCATTCCGCCACTGCCGCCGCCGAGGTCGGCGAACGGTTCGCCGCTTTCGTTGTCGAAGAAGTAACGGTTCCATTCGCCCTCTCCGAATCCTTGAAAACGGTAAACCTCTACCACGCGCGTATATTTGCGGGGCTGTTCAATTTGGTCAATGACTTTGTCAAGCTTGCCTTCTGTTTCGTAAAACTTGTAGAACGTGCCTTCAATCTTGTCACCCAAAGGATTGTTGCTCTCGAAATCGTCGTGTTCCGAGCAAGATACCATGCCCAACAACATGGTTAGGGCGAGCATCAGTGATGTGAATGTTAGCTTTTTCATGACTCTTTTCTTTTAAAAGGTTATACATGTTTTATAGAAAGCATCCAACTTTCTTGCTGACAAAAATAGGCGGTTTCTACTTTTATTCAAAGCATTTTTCTAAATTTTATTTTCATTTTTTGTTGAGACAAACCTTAAAAAATCAGACAAATAGCCGATTTTTGTCTGCTGTCTGTCTGATGGACATTAAAATAAAAAATATCGATGTTGGCACAATGAGACTGAGCGGAGCCCGCGTGTTTCGGAAACAGAGTAAACTTTAGCTTTGGAATTATAGCCAATGCTTCGTTTCATCATTCATCGATGATCAGGAACTCCTCTTCTTCTTCCAACAACTCTTTCTCTTGTGTCTTGGGCTTGGGAACATTCTTTAGGTTGCCCTTCTCGTCAAACATTCCGTAGGTAGTACGCAGGACGATAAATTCTGTGCGACGGTTCAACTGGTTGCAAATCTCCTGCTTTTCCTCATCCAGTTTCTTGATGTATTCCTCTGAAAGCACGTCTCCTTCTTTCAGCCAAGGATATTTAGCCACATTCTTTTTTCTGATGGTCTTGGGCTTTTCCTTGCCATAGCCAACGGGAGAAAGACGGTCTTGGGCAATACCATGTTCTATGAGATAGTTGACCACACTCTCTGCACGACGCTGAGCCAGTCCCTTGTTATATGCGGCAGAACCCTTGTAGTCGCAATGCGCACTCAACTCAATGGTTACATTGGGGTTCTCATTCAACAATACCACCAACTCGTCTAATGCCTGTGTGGATTCTGGTCTCAACGTTGCCTTGTCAAAGTCGTAGAAGATGTTGTCTATCAACACGGGAGCCGTGATTGAAGCCAAAGGAAACTGCAATACATATTCTTCCGACTCGTCAGACTTTTCCACTTTCAACTCTTCCTTGTGGTTGAGATAACCCTTGCACGTTGCCAACATCACATATTTCACGCCAGGTGTAACCACGTATGTAAACGAGCCATCGCTCAATACGCTCAACTTGGTGTTCGTTCCGTCATCACCTACCAAATGTACCTGTGCGGCAGGCAGTTCATACCCGTCAATCTCATATACCCATCCCTTGATGGCTTGTACGATTTCGGGATTCTCGAAACTAAAGATATGATCCCAACCACGACCGTTGCCACGGTTAGAGCAGAAATATCCTCTGTTATAAGGTCCTTCAAAGGTCATTCCGAAATCGTCAGCTTGCGAGTTAAGGGGATAGCCAGGATGTTCCAGTACATATTTCTTGGTGTTGGGATCAACTTTGGCGATAAAGATGTCAAGTCCTCCCATTCCAGGATGACCGTTGCTGGAGAAATACAAGTCGCCGTTTGGTCTGAAGGCTGGAAACATTTCATCACCAGCCGTATTCACGGGATCTCCGATATTCTCCACGCCGCCAAAGCCATTACTGGTCAGACGAATACGCCATATATCAAGACCTCCCTTTCCGCCTGGCATGTCTGAACAGAAATATAACCACTCATTGTCTGGAGAGATGGCAGGGTGGGCATAACTGGAAAGCGTGTCGTTAGAAAACTTTACCTCTGATGCCTTTCCCCAAGCCGCATCTGAACGAGACGATTTCACGATTTGAGCATAACGGGGATAGGAGGGGTCTGTGGCACATTGGGTGAGATACATGGTCTTTCCATCGGGTGTAAACGCACAAGCACCCTCGTCATAGTCAGTATTCACTCCGCCGTTCACCACTTCTGGACGGCTCCATTTACCTTTGTCGTCTTTTTGTGAGAAGAAGATGTCTCCAGGCTTCGTTCCTGTAATACCGCTCAATTCGTCTCCTTGTGCTTCGTTGCGCGTTGACGTAAAGTAGAGATATTCAAACTGGTCGCCCAAGAGCATGGGGGAGTAGTCAGCCCTGCGAGAATTGAAGATGTCCATCTTCTTCACTGTATATCTGGAGCCTTCTTGTTTCCATGTGGGAGCCTTTTGAGCTGAAATCAATCCATTCTTTGCCAGTTCGTCATTAGGAAGAGAGTCGAGAACCATCTTAAACTCCTCCACGGCATTTTTGTATTCCGCATTCTTCAATAGCAGACGAGCATATTGCAAACGGTCTGGAATCATGGCTTGCTTATACCTAATAGCATTGCGGTAAGCAGCGATGGCAGCCGTATGTTGGTTAACCTTATCGTAACACCTTGCCATCTTCAGTGCAATCTTTCCCCTTGCATCACGTTCCTTAGCGGGAGTCTTCCTATAGGCTTGCTTATATTGGTTGGCGGCATCATAATATTCCCCTAAAGCCAAATATTTCTCGGCTTTTTTCAAGTTTTTGTCAGCACCGCAACCTACGCTAAGAATGCTAACGGTAAGCGTCAATACGATATATATAGGTAGAATTGATTTTCTTTTCATATTTTATATAACGCAAAGAACGTGAAAATATTGTCTGGAAATGAGTGTTTCCTGTCCATTCCATGTCGTTGACTAAAAATAATTATGAAATGTTCATACAAATTTTTATCGTGAAAAATCTCAAATGAGATGTGAAGGAAGCCGATTTAGTGTTTCTCCAAGACAAAAACCATCTTTTTTTCTCCTAACTGATATAGTTATCGTCGTAACTCTATATGTTACGAGCGTAAAATAATATGTTAGCAAGCTCAAATTATATGTTACGAACGCCAAAAACAGTTGTTTTTCCGTATAAAAATACTATGTTTGAGCGCATAAATATACGGTGTGATTTGTAATTAACTAAAAATCAACCTGTTACAAAACCACTCAAAAACTGCCGTTTTTTAGACCGACGGACGAGTTGGTGGAAAATATCGCAAAATAGAGAGCCGTTTTTATCACTTTTTGTTGACAAACAAGTTTCTGAAAGTGATAAAAACGGCTTGCTTTTTATTTTAATACTCTAAGCATTTATCAAGTTCGTCCTTGATCAACTCCTTATCCAATTTCTGACCGATAAACACGAGCTTCTGCATACGGTCTCCATATTCCTCGTCCCAATCACGACGAAGACCGGGTTCGCGCTCCATGAGTTGCTCCAATTCACCTTCCGACATCGTTGCGTACCAATTTCCCGCATTGCGTAAGGTAAACTGCTTGCCGGCTTGCTCAAAGACGTAGCAGATGTCTCTCTCGTCGGCAAACCAACAGATACCTTTGGCACGAATAATATTCTTGGGCCATCTGCGTGCAACAAACTCATCAAACAATCCAATGTTGAATGGAGCTCGTTGATAATACACGTATGTGCCAATGCCATATTCCTCTGCTTCGCCTTCTCCTTCGTGATGATGGTGATGTCCGTGTTCGTGTTCATGATGATGTTCGTGCTCATGTTCATGCTCATGCTCGTGGTGGTGGTCATGTTCATCGTCATCATCTTCATCCTCGTGCTCATCGTCATGTTCCTCCTCTTCATCATGATGTTTTTCCACTTCATGAATCCATGCGGCAGATGTGGCAACCTCCTCGAAGTCGAACATATTGGTATGAATGATTTTGTCAAGGTCAACATCTCCATAATTGCAATCTATGATTTGAGCCTTGGGTTGGATAGCCCTGATGATTTGTCGGGTGCGTTCCAGTTGCTTGGGTTCCACTTCATCAGCCTTGTTGAGCAGGATGATATTACAGAACTCAATCTGTTGAATCACCAGATTTTCAATATCCTCATCGTCAATATGCTCTTTCATCAAGTTGTCTCCACAACCAAACTCGTCAGCCATGCGCAATGCGTCAACCACGGTTACGATACAGTCGAGCCGAGGCACACCGTTTTGCGTTACCTCTGGAGCCATTGATGGGATAGAACAAATGGTTTGGGCGATGGGAGCAGGTTCGCAGATACCGCTTGCCTCAATGACGATATAGTCGAAACGTTGCATTCCGATGATGTCTTGCAACTGTTGAACGAGGTCCATCTTCAATGTACAACAGATACATCCATTCTGCAAAGCCACGAGACTGTCGTCTTTCGTGTCAACGATACCGCCTTGCTGAATCAAGTCGGCATCAATGTTCACCTCACCGATGTCATTGACGATTACGGCAAACTTAATCCCTCGTTTGTTACTGAGTATTCTATTTAATAAGGTGGTCTTTCCGCTGCCTAAATATCCAGTGAGCAGCAATACTGGTGTTACTTGCATTTTTCTTCCTTTCTGTTTAGATGGTTTATAGGCAATGAAGTCGATTCCTGTTGCCTTTCCGAAATTTGATGCAAAGTTATACAATAAATCTGAGAAACAACCTATGGAAAAAGATAAATTATCAAAAAACGCCTTATGACAACATTTTATATCTTTTTGTTGGTTTATTTTCTTTTCTCAAATTATTTGTTTATCTTTGCACCGTAAAGGAACAAGGTTTGAAATCGTAAGAAATCATGCCTTACACAAACAACTAAAAAAGAATAAAGAGATGAATCTGAAAGTACGTTTAGCGTTAATGAACTTCTTGGAGTTCGCTGTTTGGGGAGCCTATCTTACCTGTATGGGAAGATATTTGGGCAGTATCGGTATGAGTACCGAAATCGGTTGGTTTTATTCCATGCAAGGAATCGTTTCCATCTTCATGCCTGCCGTCATAGGCATCATAGCCGACAGATGGGTTCCTGCTCAGCGGATGTTGGGTATTTGTCATTTGCTGGCTGGCTTGTTCATGTTTGCCACGGCTTGGTATGGTCTTTCCCACGGAGAGAGTTCCGAGTTTGGGGTGATGTTCTCACTCTATGCCATGAGCGTAGCTTTCTATATGCCTACGCTGGCACTGACTAATTCGGTGGCTTACAATGCGTTGACACAGGCTGGAATGGACACCGTGAAAGACTTTCCACCCATCAGAGTGTTTGGTACCATTGGATTTATCTGTACCATGTGGTTTGTTGACATCATGGGATTCCAAGACAACCAAAACCAATTCATTACTTCTGGAATACTCAGCATTATCTTATTCCTTTACACATTCACGTTGCCGGCTTGTCCCGTAAGCAAGGGTGGCGAACAAAAGAGCTTGGTTGACGCTTTCGGATTACGGGCTTTCTCTTTGTTCAAGCAAAAGAAGATGGCGATTTTCTTCATCTTCTCCATGCTCTTGGGCGTAAGTCTGCAAATCACCAACGGCTTTGCCAATCCTTACATCAATAGTTTCGGAGCCAATCCGGAATATGCCTCTACGTTTGGTGTACAACATGCCAACATCTTGATTTCGCTTTCGCAGATCAGTGAGACGTGTTGCATTTTGCTCATCCCATTCTTCATGAAGCGATATGGTATCAAGAACGTGATGCTCATAGCTATGTTTGCATGGGTATTGCGCTTTGGCTTGTTCGGAACGGGCGACCCAGGCAGTGGCGTATGGATGTTTGTATTGTCTATGATAGTATATGGAGTGGCATTTGATTTTTTCAACATCTCAGGTTCATTGTTTGTTGACAAGACCACTGACCCCTCCATTCGTTCTTCGGCACAGGGACTGTTTATGTTGATGACCAACGGAATAGGCGCAACTATCGGTACGCTTGGCGCACAACAGGTTATCAATCACTTTACCACAGGCACGGTGGTTGACGGCAATTTCTATACCGTAGGCGACTGGCAGTCTTGTTGGTTTATCTTTGCCGGATATGCTTTGGTGGTTGGTGTTGTGTTTGCCATTATCTTCCGTCCAAAGAAAGAGGAAGTGCAGGTATGACGAAAATCCCATTGAAATTCAGGAGCGTTTCGCAAATAGTAGGCTCAGAGAAGCTGGGCTTGCTGGTACTGGTGGATGAACAAGAGCAATCGCAATTGGCCATTCCCTGCGACCCTGCCATGTTGCAACAATTTGAGTTGAGGATGATGAACGTCCCCATCAAGCATTTATTGCTGCCCGAAGTGTTGTGGCAAGTGATTTCATCACAGACTGACATGCAGTTTGAAATACTCATTACTGATATTATCGAAGAGCAATACCGAGCTATCTTATATAAGACGGAGACATTAGAGCCCGTTGCCATTCGTGCCAGTGATGCGGTACTGTTGTCGTTTATCGGTAATGTTCCGCTTTACATTGAGGAAAAACTGATGAAGAGGCAAAGTGTACCATACCGTCGTTCGTCTATGGGAGTGGCAATGCCCTTGAATGCCATCAGCAGCAAGATGTTGGAAGAGGCGTTAGACAAGGCTGTGAAGGATGAAAACTATGAGTTGGCTTCGCATCTACGTGATGAGATGCGGCACAGAAAATTGTTGTAGATGAAAGAAGTACGTTATTTCTATGTTCCCGATGCAGCACGTCAAACGGAACTTCCTGCCGAAGAAGCTACTCATGCCACCCGCGTGTTGAGACTGAAAAGTGGGGATGAGATGTTCCTCATGGATGGGCAGGGTGTCTTTTATCGTGCTGAGGTCACATTGGCTACTCCCAAGAAATGTCTGTACGAGATACGGGAGACAATGCCCCAAGAGAAGACATGGAACGGAAGGATACACTTGGCTATTGCCCCCACGAAGATGACCGACAGGATAGAATGGATGGTGGAAAAGGCTACTGAGGTAGGCTTTGATGACATTACCTTCCTGAATTGCAGGTTTTCCGAACGTAAGGTATTACGTATCGACCGCATGGAGAAAATCGTGGTGGCAGCCATGAAACAAAGTAGGAAAGCGTGGATTCCACAAGTGCATGAGATGATGGGATTGAAAGATTTCGTATCAGCCCCTTTTGAAGGAAAGAAATATATAGCCCATTGCTATGAAGAGATAGCTCGAAACGACTTGTTTGATGAGTTGCAATCTCTCAACTCTCCAGAAAATGTTACGGTAATGATAGGTCCAGAGGGTGATTTCTCTATGGATGAAGTAGAACTTGCCATGAGTTACGGGTTTGAGTCAATCTCCTTGGGCAACAGTAGGTTGCGTACGGAGACAGCAGGATTAGCTGCCGTGATGATGGCACAATTGACTTTGAGAAAGAAATGAGAAAAATAATCGTATATGTTACATTGCTGTGGATGATGGGCATGGTGAACGCCTGTTCTGGAACAGACTATCTGAATGCCGTTCCGGGAAATAGCGTGGCTTTAGTCTCCATGGATATGGGTAAGATGAATGGCATTAACAACCAGGCATTGCTGAAAACCTTGCTCCATGTGAGCAATGTAAACACGGCTGGAGTTGACGTGAGTGCGCCCGTGTATCTGTTTGAGTCGGCTGACGGCAATTTAGGACTTTGCGCAAAGGTTGCTGATTCGGGCGATTTGGAAAAGACGCTGAACGCATTGGCAACCAATGGAGCTTGCCAACCCCTGAAAGAACACCGTGATTGCCAGTTCACCTTATTGCGTAATGCTTGGGCTGTGGGATTCACGGATGATGCTCTTCTCGTGATGGGACCCATTACGCCAGCCAACTTTTCCTCTTTGAGAAGCCAAATGGCAAGATACCTGCGCCAATCAGAAGAAAAAGGGATTGTAGCTTCACGTTTGTACGAACAGTTAGATTCTATTGACGGAGCCATAAAGATGGTGGCAAGAGTAGATGCTCTTCCCGAGAAATTGATGATGCCTTTTACGTTGGGCGCTCCGGCAAATACCGAACCGTCAAAGATATTTGTTTCTGCAAGGATGAACGTGGAAGGGCAATGCTTGGTGATAGATGGAAAGACGTTTTCTTTCAACCAGCAAGTTCAACAAGCTATGAAAGAGGCTTCGCAAACCTATCGTTTGATAGAAGGAAAGTATATGTCTGCATTGGATAAAGACGGTGTTTCCGCCATGTTTCTCAATGTGAACGGCAATGACTTTATCCGCTTGCTGAACGGCAATAGGGGCTTTCAAGCCTTATTGGCAGGTATTAACACCGCCATAGACATGAATAATATCATCAAGAGTGTGGATGGTGACTTATGTATAACCATGCCCAATGCTACTGACAATGGCTTTCGCATGACCATGAGCGCACAATTGGCACATAGCAAATGGTTGAGTGACGTGGGCTATTGGAAGCAATCATGTCCCGCAGGTTCCACCATTCGAGATTGGGGAAACAATGCCTATTGCTTCTCGGATGGGAAGACATCCTTCTATTTTGGTGTTTCACCCGATTTGCAATTTTATAGTGGCGGCAGCGAGAATGATGCTCGCATGGCTCTGCAGGCAGTGGACAATTCTGCTTCTCAAACATGGAAACACTTGATGGAAGGACAGAAGATGGTCATGGTGGTGAATGTAGATGCCCTGACTCAGAACAAGGAAGGAATGGGAGGGGTGTCTCAATTGCTGACCCCATTGTTTGGAGAAATTCACTCAGTGGTTTACCGTATGAGGGAATAAGTCGAATAGGACATGAAAATGTCTATAAAAAACGAAAAGTAAGTCATTCATACCCAAGAATGCAAAATAATGATTATCTTTGTGCCAATTTTTTTAAAAGAAGGTAAAAAGTGAAAGTAGAAGAAGATATTAGAAAAGCAGTGGAGGTGATGCGTCAAGGTGGAATCATCTTGTATCCTACCGACACGATATGGGGCATTGGCTGCGATGCAACGAATGCCGAGGCAGTAGCCAAAGTTTATCAAATCAAGAAGCGCGATGACTCTAAGGCTCTGATATGCTTGGTTGATTCTGATGCCCGATTACAGAAATATGTGCTGAAGGTTCCCAATGTAGCGTGGGACGTAATGGAATTTGCCACCAAACCAACGACTGTGGTGCTGGACAATGCGGTGAACTTGGCTCCCAACTTAATAGCAGAAGATGGAAGCATTGCCATGCGCATTACGAGAGAAACTTTTTCACATGAGTTGTGCTATCGTTTCCAGAAACCTATCGTGAGTACGAGTGCGAACATCAGTGGGGAAGAAGCTCCACAGAATTACAAAGACATCAGTGAGGAAATCATCAATGCGGTGGATTACGTTTGTTGGTCGCGCCGTAATGAACACAAACCCCATCAGGCAAGTAGCATCATCAAGATAGCCGAAGATGGAGAGGTGAAGATTATCCGTTCATAATAGTTTTAATTTAATAAGCTTTTCAAATGGAGGTCGTCGTAGAGGAAAAGTCGTCTTGGAAGAAGAAACTGATAAACTGGCGAGATGAACACGTAAACGATAAGCAGTTTACGTTGTTCTTGGCATTTTTCGTTGGCTTTTTTGCTTCGGTGGCTGCTTTTCTCTTACACTGGCTCATACGTGAGATACAATTGCTGTTGACAGCAGGCTTTTCCTACACCTCTGCCAACTGGCTTTATTTGGTGTTTCCTGTTATCGGAATTTTCCTGACCTCGGTCTTTGTGCGTCGTATCGTCAGGGATAACATTTCGCACGGAATCACTCGCATCCTTTATGCCATGTCTTCCAAGCAATCACGACTGAAGAAACATAATTGTTGGTCGTCTCTGATTGCTTCAGCCATTACCATTGGATTCGGTGGCTCGGTGGGAGCGGAGGCCCCAATCGTATTGACAGGCTCTGCCATTGGTTCTGCCTTGGGGCAGTTCTTCAAGATGGATAGCAAGCGGTTGATGTTGTTGGTTGGTTGTGGTGCTGCCGGAGCCATTGCGGGAATCTTTAAAGCCCCGATTGCAGGACTTGTCTTCACGCTTGAGGTGTTGATGGTGGATTTGACGATGGCCTCACTCTTGCCCATCTTGACGGCAAGTGTCACGGCAACGTGTTTCACTTATCTTTTTGTGGGTTCTGATTCTCTGTTTTCGTTCCATTTAGACGATGCATGGAATGTGGAACGTGTACCGGCATGTATCTTGTTGGGATTGTTTTGCGGTCTTATCAGTTGGTATTTCATTCGGATGACCAATATTTGTGAAGACATGTTTTCACGCATGAAAGACAAACCATACGCAAAGTTGCTTGTGGGAGGATTGATGTTGAGCTCGCTCATCTTTTTCTTCCCGTCGCTTTACGGTGAAGGCTATTCAGCACTCAATATCTTGTTGAACGGTAAGACGGAAGCAGATTGGAACGTGATTTTGTACAACTCTATGTTCTACGGGCATGGAGATATGTTGGTTTTCTACATAGCTTTGGTATTGATGACCAAGGTCTTTGCCACGTCTGCCACCAATGGCGGAGGCGGTTGTGGCGGTACTTTCGCACCATCATTGTTTATCGGTGGTTTTGGCGGATTCCTGTTTTCCCGTATTTGGAACATGAATCAGATAGGTGTGTACATACCAGAGAAAAACTTCACGCTATTGGGAATGGGTGGAGTCATGGCAGGTGTGATGCACGCACCTTTAACTGGTATCTTCCTGATTGCCGAAATCACGGGTGGTTATCAATTGCTTATCCCCCTGATTATCGTTGCCGTGAGTTCCGTGATTACCATTAGCATCTTCGAACCACACAGTATTTACGCCATGCGTCTGGCAAGGGAGGGAAAACTGATTACTCACCACACCGACCATTCCGTGTTGACACTGATGAGCTTGAGTAGTGTGATAGAGCGAGACTACCTTTCCGTAAACCCAGAGATGCCTATGGGACATTTGGTACACGTAATCAGTCAGAGCCATACGAATTTTATTCCCGTATTGGATGAAGCAGGTACGCTGTTAGGTGAGGTAGATATTACCAATATCCGTCATGTAATTTTCCGTACTGAGTTGTATCAGAAGTTTCAGGTGAGTCAAGTGATGAGCCAAGTCAAGGAAACGGTGGGAGTAAACGACCCGATGGAAGATGCCATGAGAAAGTTTGAGGCAACCAATGCCGAATTTCTGCCTGTTGTTGACGTGGAAAATCGTTTGGTGGGATACATTTCCCGCGCAAGAATATATAGTATGTATAGAACTATGGTGGCAGACTTATCTGCCGAATAAACAATGACAGATGAAAAAGGAAGATTTACGTATTATATTCATGGGAACGCCTGAGTTTGCCGTGGGTACATTAAAGGCTTTGGTGGAAAATCAGTATCAGGTGGTTGCAGTAGTGACACAACCTGACAAACCTGTCGGCAGACATGGGTCGGTGCTACGCGCTCCTGCCGTAAAGGAATATGCCAATAGTGTGGGTATTCCCGTCTTACAACCCGTGAAGATGAAAGATCCAGAGTTTGTAGAACAGTTGCGTTCTTACCATGCAGACCTGCAAGTTGTTGTGGCTTATCGAATGCTTCCCGAAATCGTTTGGGACATGCCGCGTTTCGGTACGTTCAACGTACATGCCTCACTCTTGCCCCAGTATCGTGGAGCTGCTCCCATCAACTGGGCTATTATCAACGGTGAGACGAAAACGGGAGTTACTACGTTTTTCCTTGACCATGAGATAGACACGGGACGCATCATCTTACAAAAAGAGTTTGACATTCCCGAAGAAGCGGATGTGGAATATGTATATGATCATTTGATGGAGTTGGGAGCAGAAATCGCTTTGGAAACCATTGATAAATTGTTGGATGGAGACGGTGAGGTGAATACTATCTCTCAAGACGAGGTCATAACAGGAGCACAGAACGCAGAATCATCATTAAAGCCTGCTCCCAAGTTGTTTAAGGAAACATGTGAAATCAATTGGAACCAACCAGCCAAGAAAGTATATGACTTCATTCGAGGGTTGAGTCCAGTTCCCAAGGCTTGGTGCATGATGAAAACAGACAAATCTCCTGATGCCTCATTGACCATCTTTAAGTCTGCTCTCACTCATCGCCCAAGTGACGAAACACCTGGTACGTTTATGGCAGACAAGAAACGCCTCTTTGTGGCAACGTCTGATGAATGGTTGGAAATCATAGATTTGCAATTGGCTGGTAAAAAGCGTATGCTTGCCCGTGATTTCCTCAATGGATTTAAATTGTAGGCGTTGCATCTTCTTTTTGTATTATGTACAAATAACGTTAATCTTCTCAAAAATAATTTATTTGTACATATTTATTAGTATATTTGCAGATTATAAATTTAACAACAAATATTACAACAAAGATGAAAATGAGTAAGTTAATCCCAATGGCACTGATGATGGCATTGCCCATGTCAGGTGTAGCCCAGAACAAGACGGGGATAAAAATGGAGAATCTTGATAAGACAGTTAAACCAGCTGATGATTTTTACATGTTTGCTACGGGAGGATGGCAGAAATTGAATCCTCTTCCAGCAGCCTATTCTCGTTTTGGCAGTTTTGATCAATTACAGGAAGACAACAACAAGCGCATTAACAGTATTCTGAGTGAATTGGAGAAGAAAAAGTTTGCTGAAGGAACTACCGAGCGCAAACTATCCGACTTCTATAAATTGGCAATGGACATAGACCGTAGAAACAAGGATGGTATTACTCCCGTCAAACCCTTGCTCAACGAGATGGAAGCTGCCAAGACGAAAGAAGACTTGCAGAAGATACAATTGAAATATGCTGTTTATGGATACGGTGTACCTTTCGGTTATGGATTTGGTGCCGATGAGAAAAACGTTACCATGAACATCCTCAATGTGAACCAAGGGGGTCTTACTCTTGGGCAGAAAGACTATTACTTGAATAACGATGAAGCGACGGTGAAGATTCGTGAGGCTTACAAGCAGCATATCGTAAGAATGCTTAAGCTCTTCGGCTTTACCGAACAGCAAGCTGTTGCCAAGAAAGATGCTATATTCCGCTTTGAAACGTCATTGGCTCTCGTGTCAAAGAGCCGCACTGAACTTCGTGACCCACAAGCCAACTACAATAAGATGACTCTGAAGGAGTTCCAATCTAACTATCCCAACATTCCACTTGAGTCAATGGCAAATGCAGAAGGAATCAAGAGCGAATATATTCAAGAGATGATCGTAGGACAACCTAAGTTCATGGAATCAGTAGATAAGCTCATGACTGCTATGACCACAGAAGATTTAAGAGCTTACATGGAATGGGACTTGATAGGTAGTGCTTCTTCATTGTTGAGTGATGAGATTCGTGAAGCTAACTTCGATTTCTACGGACGTACCATGTCGGGAAGAAAAGAAGATTATCCCTTGTGGAAACGTGCTACCAATTCGGTACAAAGTGTGATGGGTGAAGCTCTTGGCAAGATGTATTGTGACCGTTATTTCCCAGCCTCGTCTAAGAGTATCATGGAGAAATTGGTGAAGAATTTGCAAATTGCCTTAGACCAACGTATTGACGCACAGAAATGGATGGGCGATTCTACCAAGGCAAACGCACATCACAAACTCTCTACATTCTATGTTAAGATTGGCTATCCTAACAAATGGAAAGATTATTCAGCACTGACCATTGACCCAAGCAAATCTTTCTTTGAGAACGTGATGGCTTGTCGCAAATGGCGCAATGACAGACATATTGAGGAAAAAGCGGGAAAACCTGTTGATCGTGACGAATGGCACATGACTCCGCAAACGGTAAACGCATATTATAATCCCACTACCAATGAGATTTGCTTCCCCGCAGGTATCTTACAATATCCATTCTTTGATCCCAAGGCTGATGAAGCGTTTAACTATGGAGCCATCGGCGTTGTGATTGGTCATGAGATGACACACGGTTTCGACGATCAAGGTCGCCAGTTTGATGCCAATGGAAATATGCATGATTGGTGGACTGCTTCTGATGCAGAAGGATTCAATGAACGTGCTGATTTGTATGACCGTTTCTTCTCAGCCATAGAAGTTCTTCCTGGTTTGAACTCAAACGGAAGGTTGACTCTTGGAGAGAATTTGGCTGACCATGGTGGTTTGCAAGTTGCTTGGTACGCATACAAGAATGCTACGCAAAAGAAACCATTGAAGGTGAAAGACGGATTCACAGGAGACCAACGTTTCTTCATCGCTTATGCTGGTGTATGGGGACAAAACATCACTGAGGAAGAGATTCGTCAACGTGTGAAGAACGACCCACACTCATTGGGCGAATGGCGCGTAAATGGTGCTTTGCCACACATCGACATGTGGTATGAAGCATTTGGCGTGAAAGAAGGCGACAAGATGTTTATTCCAAAGAACGAACGCCTTGACCTCTGGTAATTTTCAAGAAGACTTATCCTAACAACTAAAAAATATGAATAGATTTACTTGTAAAACCCTACTGCTTGGGATGATGATGTTAACTGCCAACAATGCGCTGGCAGTTGACTTCCCCAAGATTGGAAGTACGTTAACGGATGGAACAGAGTATGTGTTGGTTAGCTATGCAAAACCAGACCTCTTTTTCTCTCGTACCTCATGGGACGGAGCCTATTACCTTCGTCCATTCGCTGATTCACAATATGAATCCAACTCATTTGTTGCCCATCAAGGAGAAGATGGCTCATGGTATTTCTCTGTAACGAAGGATGATGTTACGACGTATGTTGGAATCCCCATCGGAACAGACAACCTAAACGGAAACTTGGAAGAGCCCGCTTATTTCTTGATCGAGCCTGGAGATGTAGAAGGTTTCTATCGCTTGAAAGCTGGTGATGGTCACATGAACATGAACGTTTATGGCAGATACGTACACTTAAATTCTGGTGGAGAGTTTCTGGTTATTTCAGAACCAACCAATCAATGGTATCCCGACTTCTTTGGTGGTGTGATGACAGAGATTGGCGACGATGGAATGCCTTATAACGTGCAAGATGAAAATAGCGAATTTATTCCTCTCGACCATTCTTCAGAGAATTGGGCTTTTGCAGAGGTAAGCGCAATACCTGCCTATTATAATAAAGTGCAGCTTTACGCCGCTATCAAGAAAATGGAAGATGAAGGCTTGACAAACGAGACATATCGCGCAGGTTTCCAAGGTGCAATAGATGCTGTTAGCGTATATTATAATAAGGAGGAGGTTAGTGAAGAGGATGTGACAGTTGCATTGACTCTTGTCAAAGCCAAAAACAACTTGTTTGCTGAAATCCAAAACGCAAAAGAGTTGATTGCACAAGGAGAGAATGCCACTTTGCAAGCAGCCATCAATACTGCCATCGACGCATTTAACACCAAGAATGATGCTGAGTCGTTGGAAGCTGCCACTGCTGCACTCTATGAAGCAGAGAAAGAATACAATTTAAGCCAAGGAGACCTGACCAAGATGGGTAAGAACATGAGTTTTGAAGACCTTTCTTCCCAAGGAGGAAATACAACATCAGGTGTTGCAGCTGCCCCATCAGGATGGAATCTCTATGTAAATGGTACACAAGTGTCAACTGAAGAAGAAGTGAGAGCTGCAGGTCTTACAGCTTGGGCTGGTATCAATGGTGATGCTGATGGTGCAAAGGACGGTAGTTTCATCTATGGTATATGGAATTCTGGAATGCCTTCAATCGAGCTCTCCCAGACTCTTGAAGGATTGGAGAACGGAACATATACAGTATTCGCCTCAGTGATGGTTGGTGCTAACGGCAATGGCTCTCGCAGAACCACCCAACGAATTTTCGGAAACTTGAATACCAAGTATTTCGGAGGTGAAGGAGAATATGACACTGACCTTCTTAACAAGGAAGAAGTGTTTGAGTTTGAAGGTTTGGTAGAACCTGTCACTGACACGCAGTTACAGGAAATGAGCGTACAGGCATACGTATATGATGGAACGCTGACATTCGGATTCCGTACAGACAACAACATTGCAGCTGCTCGTCGTACCACTTCTAATGGTGCTGGTGGAGATGGTTGGTTTAAGATTGACAATTTCCGCATCCATAAGGAAGCTGATAATCCTGATGCAGCCTTGAAGATTTACGATTTCTATAAGAATATGCTTTCCAGTATGCAAGGAATGCCTATGCAACTCAAAATTGAAGATCAATTGAATGACTTGGTTAACAATGGTGACATCAATGCAAGCACCCCTGAACAGGAAATCGTAACAGCTTTCTTGAACTTAAAGGCAAAATATGCTGACATCAAGTCGTCAGTAGATGCATACGCTAAACTGGAAAATGCCATCAGTGTTGCTCAACAAAATCACTCTGACTACAGCAATTATGCAGATGCAGAGTTGTATGCCGACTTGATTATGGAAGCCCAAGACATGTTCTATGATCGTTTGTCTAATGAGCAAGAGATCGATGACATGATAGCTAAGCTTGATGAGGGCTTTATGGCTCTGAAACTTTCTGGCGTAGCCGTGAACGTTTATGTTACCGACTTAATCAAGAACCCCAGTTTCGAGGATATGTCGGCACAAGGTAATTCTGAATCAAGTGGTGCTTCTCCTGCTCCAGCAGGTTGGACTCTGACTCTTGATGGCGTTCAAGTAACGGGTACTCCTTCTCTTGGTTGGTGTGGAATCAACAGTGGTGATGGTGGTATGGACCAATATGGTGCTTACGATGACAATGGCGAGTTGCTTACCTCACAAGTGGTAGAGGGACAACGCCTGTGGGGTATATGGAACGACCGTATTCCTGAGGTGGAACTCTCACAGACATTGACAGGCCTTCCAGCAGGAACATACGTTTTGTCCGCATACGTGATGGTGGAACACCAATGGGCTGGCAACTGCTTGACTACACAACGTATTTTCGCAAACAACAGTGTGACGATGTTTGGTAGTGAAGAGACTCATGCCATCAACCTGCCTTCAGATGCTATTCTTGCCAAGACACTCGACGAGAACAACACCTCCGACATTAAGTTCTTGAACTATGCTGGTTATTCTTGTGAGAGCGGTGACCCATATACCCACTTCCCAAGATTGATGACAGTTCGATTCGGTGTTGATGAAAGTGGAATTGCCAAGATTGGTTTCCGTACCAATAACATTGACCCAGAAGGAACAGAGAGAACGAGTGGAATCGGTTGGTTCAAGCTTGACAATTTCCAATTGTTCTATGAGAGCGAAGATGTTCCTGCTTCTATCAAGGGAGTTGGCAATCATGTTGCAGAAACGAGTACCACAGAATACTATTCTCTTGATGGTCGTCGCCTGAACACACTTCAGCGTGGCGTTAACATCATGAAGTTTAAGGCTACTGATGGTAGCGTGAAGACACAAAAGGTAATCGTTAAGTAAAAAGACAATATGTCCCGGTAAAGATAAAGGTTCTCCTTACCCTTCACAATATATATAATAATGTGTAGGGTGGGAGAACCACTTTTTTCACTACGGAATGCCAATTATATAGCCAGAATCATTGTAGTTTGACTAAATTAACCTAAAATACCGCTTTTTTTTGCTTGTATTTGATTTTGCATCGAAAAAAAATTGTATTTTTGTAACTTGAAAAATAGGGCAAAATCGAACAGAACGAAAATAAATGCCCTTCTCGTTGAATTATTATAAAAAATTGAGATATATCTAAATGGACGAAAATCAGACATTCGATCAAGACAGAATTATTAAAATCAACATTGAGGAAGAAATGAAATCCTCATACATCGACTATTCAATGTCGGTGATTGTGGCTCGTGCGCTTCCTGATGTGCGAGATGGATTCAAGCCCGTACATCGCAGAATCCTTTATGGTATGTTGGGTATTGGCAACACCAGTTCCAATCCCTATAAGAAATGTGCCCGTGTAGTAGGTGAGGTGTTGGGTAAGTATCACCCACATGGCGACTCATCCGTTTATGGTGCTTTGGTACGTATGGGACAATCATGGAACATGCGCTATTGCTTGGTGGACGGACAAGGAAACTTTGGTTCAGTAGATGGTGACTCTCCTGCTGCCATGCGTTACACTGAGTGTCGTCTCTCTAAAATGGGTGAGCAAATCATGGACGATTTGGAGAAAGACACCGTGGACATGGTTAACAACTTTGACGACTCACTCACGGAACCCAGCGTGATGCCTACCAAGATTCCAAACTTATTGGTAAATGGTGGTAATGGTATTGCCGTGGGTATGGCTACCAATATGCCTACACACAATTTGGGTGAGGTCATTGATGGTTGTTGTGCTTACATTGACAATCCAGAAATAGATACCGAGGGATTGATGCAGTATATTCCTGCTCCCGACTTCCCAACAGGAGCGTATATATATGGTTTGCAAGGCGTAAAGGATGCTTACGAAACGGGTAGAGGTCGTATCGTGATGCGTGCAAAGGCAGAGATTGAAAGTGATGAGCATGGAGACAGAATTGTCATCACTGAAATTCCTTATGGCGTAAACAAGCAGCAACTCATTGAATACATAGCCGAATTGGTGAAGGAAGGCAAACTGGAGGGTATCTCCAATGCCAATGATGAGACTGGCAGACAAGGTATGCGTATCGTGGTTGACGTGAAGCGTGATGCTAATGCCAACGTTATCCTGAACAAATTGTTTAAGATGACCGCTCTGCAAAGTTCATTCTCCGTCAACAATATCGCATTGGTGAAGGGTCGTCCTCGCACTCTCAGCTTGAAAGAATGTATCAAGTATTTCGTAGAGCATCGCCACGACGTTACCATCCGCCGTACTAAGTTCGACTTACGCAAGGCTAAGGATCGTGCTCATATCTTGGAAGGATTGATCATAGCTTGCGACAATATTGACGAGGTAGTACATATCATTCGTGCTTCTCAGACACCTGCAGATGCTCAACGCAACTTGGAAAAGCGATTTGAGTTGGATGAAATCCAGTCGAAGGCAATTGTTGACATGCGTCTGAGCCAGTTGACAGGTCTGCGTATGGACCAGTTGCATGCTGAGTATGAGGAACTGATGAAGACCATCGACTACTTACAGAGCATTCTCGATGATCCCGAACTCTGCAAGAAGGTGATGAAAGATGAACTCATTGAGGTGAAGGAGAAGTATGGTGATGCTCGTCGCACGGAGATTATACCAGACGAACATGAGTTTAATGCTGAAGACTTCTATCCCAACGACCCTGTGGTGATTACCGTAAGTCATTTGGGATATATCAAGCGTACTCCTCTTTCCGAGTTCCGTGAGCAAGCCCGTGGCGGTGTTGGCGCAAAGGGTGCAAGTTCTCGTGATAAAGACTTTACCGAATATATCTATCCAGCCACCATGCACCAGACCATGTTGTTCTTTACCAAGAAAGGACGTTGCTATTGGTTGAAGTGTTACGATATTCCCGAAGGCGACAAAACGTCGAAGGGTAGGGCAATACAAAACTTGTTGAACATTGAGCCGTCCGACTCTGTCAATGCGTTCTTGCGTTTACGTGGTCAAGGATTGCAAGACAAGGAGTTTGTCAATACTCATTACGTGGTATTCTGTACGAAGAACGGTACCGTGAAGAAGACTTGCCTTGAAGCATATTCTCGTCCTCGTACCAATGGTGTGATAGCTATTAATATTGAGGAGAACGACGAGGTGGTAGATGTTCGTCTTACCAATGGTTCCAACGAGTTGATTATTGCCAACAGAAATGGTAGGGCTGTTCGTTTTGATGAACGAGCCATTCGTACGATGGGACGTGTCGCTACCGGTGTGAGAGGAATGAGACTCGATGATGGCGATGATGCCGTAGTTGGAATGATTGTGGTCAACGACGCAAGCAACGAAACCGTGATGGTGGTCAGCGAAGAGGGCTATGGTAAGCGCTCTCAAGTGGAAGACTATCGCAAGACCAATCGTGGCGGTAAGGGTGTGAAGACGTTGAGCATTACCGACAAGACGGGTAGATTGGTAGCCATCAAGAACGTAACTGACGACAACGACTTGATGATTATCAACAAGAGTGGTATCGTGATTCGTCTGGCAGTGGCTGAGGTACGTGTCATGGGTAGGGCGACACAGGGTGTTCGTCTCATCAACCTGACCAAGAAGAACGACGTGATTGCCAGCGTTTGTAAGGTAATGAGCTCTGAACTGGAGGCTACCGTAGAAGAAGAGAGCCGTCAGCAATGGGCACAAAAGAATGCCGAGATTGTAAAAGACTCTACTGGTGCAACCAAAGTGGAAACGGAAACGTCTAATGAGATAAATGAAGGTGAATTGGAAGAACCATTCGTGGATTCGGAAGAGGAACCCAATGTAGAATAAGAATATAATCAACCTTTTTAATTAAAAGCTTATGAAAAAATTAATGATTGCGGCTATGATGTTAGTTGGTACATCCACAGCCTTTGCTGGTGACAGCGATGCTTTGAAAGCTATCCTCAAAACAAAGACTTATGCGGAAGCTGAATCTCTTGTGAAGTCTTCTCTCTCTCAACTCGCTTCTAATGCAGAGAAGGCTAAGGCTTACAATCAGTTGGTAAAACTTGCTATCGAGTCTTTCGACAAGGAAAATGGCATTTCTGTACAAAACGAAGCATTCAAGCAAATGGGTAAAGAGGTGGAACAGTATGACACGCTCAATCTTTACAACTCTGCTTACAATGCCTTGATGAATGCCATTGAGTGTGACAAGTATGATAACATGCCTGATGCAAAAGGTAAAATCAAGCCTAAGTTCCATGACGAATTGCTCCAGAAGATTCCAAATGCACGTATCCAATTGGTGAATGGTGGCCAATGGGCTGCATCAAAGAGCAATGACGAAGGTGTATTGAAGTATTGGGGTACATTCCTTGACACTGAGGACTGTGACTTGCTGAAGAGCATTGACAAGAGCAACGAAAGTGGTTATTTAGGACAGGTTGCATATTTCACCGCTCTTTATGCCAACCAAAACAAGCAGATTGACCGTGCCTTGAAATATCTTGAAATTGCCATGAATGACCCAGAGCAAGCCAAGGAAGCACAGAACATGAAGTTTACCATTGGTCAACAAAACCTCAAGACTCAGGCTGATACCTTGAAGTTTATTGATGAGTTGAAGGCTTTCTATGCAAACAACTCTGATAGCGAGGCAGCTTTCGGTACGTTGTGCAACCTCTACAGCCAGATGAATAAGAAGGATGAGGTGATGAAGCTTGTGAACGACAAGATCAGCAGAGATCCTAACAATGGAACAGCTTGGGCATTGAAGGGACAAAGCGAAATGAATGAGCAGAAATACGAGGAGGCTATCGAGTCATTCAAGAAGTCTGTAGAAATCGACGGTACCAATGCTGTCGTTCTTACCTATCTTGGCTTCTGCATGAACTCTAAGGCTGCTGGTATTGAAGGCAACATCCCCGCTCAGAAGGCTCTCTATAAGGAGTCTATGACTTATCTCGAAAGAGCCAAGGAGCTTGATCCAAACCGTGATAAGGCTAACTGGGCTTATCCTCTCTATCAGTGCTACTATATCAACTATAGTGCAAACGATCCTCGTACAAAGGAATTGGAGAATATGCTGAAATAATAGTTAAATTTTAATATGCACGGAAGAATGTAGGTGTTTTCCTGCATCCTTCCGTGTTTTTATATGGGCATTAACAGGATAACAAATAGATTGATTAAAGATGAGAAGATTGTTAAGTGTACTGTTCTTGATAACAATAATGCTAAGCGCAAATGCCCAGAAGAAGGAGATTTCCAATGCGCGTGATAATATTAAGAAGAACAGGAATTTAGAACAGGCAGAGAATAGCATGAGCAATTTGCTGAAAGACTCTGCCAATCGTTACAACGAAAAGATTTGGGCAACGATGTTTGACGCTGTGGTCAAGCAATACCAACAAGGTAACGAGAAACTTTATCTGAAACAAAAATATGACACCACTAAATTGTTTAACCTTACAAAAAGAATGATTGAAGTGGCTGAAGGACTTGATTCAGTTGAGTCGAGACCCAACAAGAAAGGTAAGGTTGAATTGAAACATCGCAAAAAGAATGCGTACTTTCTTCATCGCTATCGTCCCAATTTATATAATGGAGGACTTTTCTTGATTAACAAGCAAAAGTATGCTGAGGCATATTCTTTCTTTGATACATATATAGATTGTGGCAACCAACCCTTGTTTTCGCAATACAATTATAACGAGACTGACAAGAAGATGGCGGATGCGGCTTATTGGGCTGTCTATTGTGGATATAAGATGAAAGACCCTAAAGCCACCTTCCACCATACCTATCTTGCATTGAAGGACACTGCTCATTACTGTATGATGTTACAGTATCTGGCAGAGACCTATCGGTTGGAGAAAGACACGGTGAGATACATCAATACAATCACCGAAGGATTTGAGAAATATCCGCTGTTTGAGTTCTTCTTCCCCCGTCTCGTACAGTACTATGGTGAGAATGGCGACTGGAATAAGGTGTTGGAGATTGCTGAACGAGCCATCAACCTGAAACCTGATGGCGAAATATATCGTCTGAGTAAGGCAAACGCCATGTTTAACTTAGGTAAATATGATGATTGCATTGCCATTTGTGACCAGTTGATTGAAGAAAACGACAGCATGGCTGATGCCTATTACGATGCGGGAATGTCGTATTTCAAGAAAGCCGTGGAGATGGATAAGAATATCCGCCTCAATGCCAAGCAGAAAAACAAGATAAAGGATTATTATTCCAAAGCATTACCTTATCTGACCTGCTATCGTGCGCTGGCTCCAAAAGAGAAAGATAAATGGGGATTCATTTTATATACCATATACCTCAACCTGAACATGGGTGAGGAGTTTGAAGAAATAGATAAGGTGTTAAGAACAAAATAGATATGAGAATAGAAGATATACTATCCAAATTGGGCATTCAGCAACTTACCGACATGCAGGAAGAGGCGATGAATGCCATCTTGAGAAGCAATGACGACGTGGTGCTGCTTTCACCAACGGGTTCAGGTAAGACCTTGGCTTACCTCTTGCCTTTGGTGCAAATGTTAGACCCCAAATCCAATGACGTTCAATTGGTTGTGATTGTTCCTGGACGTGAGTTGGCTCTTCAGTCTGCTACCGTATTACAAGACATGAAGTGTGGCTTGCGAGCTTGTGCCTGCTATGGTGGACGTGCGGCAATGGATGAGCATCGTGTATTGAGGCAAGTACAGCCACAAATCGTTTTTGCCACACCTGGAAGATTGCAAGACCATCTTTCAAAGGGTAACATTCTTGCCAATACTGTTCGCTATCTTGTCATTGACGAGTTTGATAAATGTCTGGAAATGGGATTCATGGAGGAAATGGGAAGAATCTTGCGAAACTTGCCTCATGTGGAAAGACGAATACTCTTGTCTGCCACGGATGCCGATTCTATTCCTCGGTTTGTGCAGATGGGACATACCCAACGCTTGGATTACCTCATTGAAGAGGAGCAAGTGTCTGAACGTGTACAAATCTATCAAGTGAAAAGTCCGGAAAAAGATAAGTTGAACACACTCAGACAATTGTTGTATGAGTTGGGCAACCAGAGTAGCATTGTCTTCCTCAACTATCGTGACAGCGTGGAGCGTGTGGCTGACTATCTGAAAGAATACGGTTTTGTCATCAGTTATTTCCACGGTGGTTTGGAGCAGCGTGAACGTGAAGATGCTTTGTATAAGTTCAGCAATGGTTCTGCTAACGTGTTGGTAGCTACCGACTTAGCAAGTAGAGGAATAGATATTCCCGACATCGACAATATCATTCATTATCACCTGCCAGAGAGCGAACATGGGTATGTGCATCGAGTGGGCAGAACGGCTCGTTGGGAAGCGAAGGGTAGGGCATTCTTTATCCTTAACTCCGAAGAGTCTATTCCTGCATACGTGGATGGAGAAGTGCAAGATTATGTTGCTCACCCAGTATCAACCACAGCTCCCATTCCTAAGATGGTTACTCTCTACATAGGCAAGGGAAAGAAGGACAAGCTATCGAAAGGAGACATCGTTGGATTCTTGTGTAAGAAAGGTGGTTTGCAATCATCTGAGATTGGAAAGATCAGCGTGGAAGAGCGATTTACATACGTTGCCATTGACCGCCAAAAGTTAACCTCAGTGTTGCGCCATGTACAAGGCGAGAAAATCAAAGGTATCAAGACCATCGTGGAAGAAGTGAGGTGATGATATTGTCAATAAAAAGTGATAAAAACGGCTCTCCAGTTTTCGATATTATTCACCAACTCCCACCTCAGTCTAAAAAATGCAAGTTTTTGAAGGCTTTTGTAATGTGTTGATTTTTAGTTTATTATTAATATGACCGTATATATATGCACTTGTGCTTAGTATGTTTATGCAGAAAAACGCATGTTTTGAGTCATGATAACATATTATTTGAGCTCGCTAACTATATTAGTTACGCTCGTAAAGCATATAGTTATGATCGTAACTATATGCTTTACGAGAAAAAACAAGTTATTTTACCTCACAAAACATTCTTTTTAGCTTCCTTCATATCTCATTTGAGTTTTTTCACGTATTTTTTTTGTTGGAATATTTCAGAAAGTTAGAAGTAAGAAGCAAAATAGGCTCAAGTGAAATTTCCATCTTCTTCACTGATGAAAAATCTATTAAGCCAACATTGGGTAGGACATTCGAGTATTGAGTGATAGTTTCATTATATATGGGTATTTTGTTTATAAATTCGTTAAAATATTTGTGTATCTCACAATAAACTATTATCTTTGCAACAAGCAATAGTAAGCACCTATATGAGACAACTGAAAATCACCAAATCCATTACCAATCGAGAGAGTGCTTCTCTTGATAAGTACCTGCAAGAAATCAGTCATGAGGAACTGATTTCCGTAGAGGAAGAGGTGGAGTTGGCTCAACGTATCAGAAAGGGTGACAGAAAGGCATTGGAGAAGTTGGCAAAGGCAAACCTGCGTTTCGTGGTTTCCGTAGCCAAGCAATACCAGAACCAAGGACTGAGTCTTCCCGATTTGATCAACGAAGGTAACTTAGGACTCATCAAGGCGGCGGAGAAGTTTGACGAGACCCGCGGGTTTAAGTTTATCTCATACGCCGTGTGGTGGATTCGCCAAAGCATCTTGCAAGCCATAGCGGAGCAAAGTCGCATCGTGAGATTGCCGCTCAATCAAGTGGGGTCTGTGAATAAAATCAATAAGATACTCAATAGGTTTGAGCAGGAGAATGAGCGTAGGCCGAGCATCGACGAGATTGCCGACAAGATTGACCTCCCGGAAGACAAGATTGCCGATGCTCTGAAGGTAACGGGCAAACAGGTTTCTGTGGATGCGCCATTCAGCGACGGTGAAGAAAGTAGCTTGTTGGATGTGCTTCCCAATGCCAATGCCCCGATGGCAGACAATGAGTTGGTGAAAGAGTCGCTGAGAAATGAGATAGACAGGGCTCTGCAAACACTCTCCGAGCGAGAGCGAAATATCATAGAGGCATTCTATGGCATCAACCAACCAGAGATGACATTAGAGGAGATAGGCGATAAGTTTGGGTTGACACGTGAGCGAGTGCGCCAAATCAAGGAAAAGGCTATTCGTCGCTTACGCCAAAACACCAAGAGCAAGTTGCTCAAAACATATCTTGGACAATAAAATATTATATATGAAATTAACAAGGGTATTATTGATTTGTATCAGCATTTGCGCATTCTCTCTTTGCAAGGTAGGCACATTGTCAGCCGCCAATGAAAAATCACCCGTTTATATGTTTGGAATTGTCACCTCGTTTAATGACAGTGTATTGTACATGAGTCAGGTGCAGTTGGTTGACTCCGCATATATCGACAAGAAAACTAAATTTCTCTACAGTAGGGAGAATTATTCATTCCAACTCAAGAACTACATGAAGAGCGTGGGCATTGAGAATCCTACGTGTATCACCATATATGGTTTCAAGAAAAACAAGGTAGAGAAGAAATACAGCAAAATCAGGAAAAAATACGCAGATAAGGATAAATACTTCATTAAGTATTTGGCAGCCGACGAATTTAAGTTTACTCCTATCATACCCAATGACCTTGATTCGCCAGAAGAAGAAGCTAACGAGCCAAAGAGTAAAAAGAAAGAGAAAAAATCAAAAAAATAAACTCAGACAAATATAAAGAATTTATAATATAAATGGAAATTACTGATGTAAATTTGTTTAACGTCGCTGGGCATCGTATCAAGATACAATTCAAGGAATCTGAATACAACAGCATGAGACTGATTCCTTCTTTTGAGCCATTCCGCATTCATGATGAGGAAGGCGACTTTTTGTTCCAGTTGACGGTAGATGACCAATTGAAACCCATTCCCAAGGAGAGACGCGAGCGTTTGCGTGAGTTTGATACGGGTAATGGCGTAACTGTAGTGGATATGTTAGACGATGGTGGTTATCAATATATCATTCGTGACATTGAAGACCGTGACTGTTGCCTCTTGCAATGCAACAAGGATTTCAGTGATTGTAAATGTGCACTGAACGGATACTATAACATGAGATGTTTCGGGCTCAACAATGCCTTGATGCTTATATATGCCTTTGCCGGAAGCTTGCAGCAAACGTTGCTCATTCATGCCTCATTGGTAAGGCAAAACGGATACGGCTATGCGTTTATTGCCAAGAGTGGAACGGGTAAGAGTACACAGGTGAGTATGTGGCTTCGCCATATCCCAGGTTGCGACTTGATGAACGACGACAACCCCATCATCAGGATTATCGACGGTGAGGCATTCATCTATGGCAGTCCTTGGAGCGGAAAAACGCCATGTTACAGAAACGTAAAAGCAAAGTTGGGAGCCATCACACGCATAGACCGTGCTCTTGAAAACAGTGTGGAGAAGTTGGCTCCGATAGATGCTTTCGCGTCTATCCTCCCATCTTGTTCTTCCATGAAATGGGATAAGGTGATTTTCTCAAAGGTATGTGATACGGTAACAAAGTTGGTTGAGACCACTGGTATTTACACGTTACATTGTTTACCGAATAAAGAAGCAGCAATAGTATGCAACAAGGCGATCTCGAAATAACTGAAGTACAATTTCAAAATGCGGTCATCCTTCCTGAAATCGTGAAGATGATGGAAGAGGGACATACCGTAACGCTCCGTTTGAGGGGATTCAGTATGCGCCCGTTCTTGGAAGACAATCGTGACAAGGCTCTCATGACCAAGGCAGTATCGCCAAGGGTGGGGGATGCAGTGTTGGCAGAGGTGGCTCCGAAGTTTTTCGTGTTGCATCGCATCATCAAGATTGACGGTGACGACGTAACACTTCGTGGAGACGGAAACTTAGGGGTTGAGAAGTGTAAGTTGAAGGATGTGAAAGGATTTGTCATTGGTTTCTACCGCAAGGGACGTACCAAGATTGACAAGACCAACGGCTTGAAATGGCGTGTTTATTCGTACTTCTGGACTCGTCTGTTCCCCATCCGTCGCTACCTCTTGGCATTCTACAGAAGAATTTGGTTAAGGTTGTTTGGTCCTATTTAGTACACATTATTAAATATATATATAGATATGAAGACAAAAAAAGGTTTCAACATTCGCAACGTTTGCGGAGAGAATATCATCGTAGCTGAAGGCAAGGAAAACATTGATTTCAGCAATATCATTAGCATGAACGAGAGTTCAGCTTATCTTTGGAAGAAGGCACAAGAAAAAGAATCTTTCACCGTTGAAGATCTTGCCCAGTGGCTTACCGAGGAATATGACATCGATAAGGAAACTGCCACAAAAGACTCTGAGACTGTTTCTGGTCAATGGATTAAGGCTGGTATTTGCGAGGAGTAACAGTAACTTTCCGATTGATGAAAAATATTATCCCTCAAATGCCAAGCATCTGAGGGATAATTCGTATATAAGCAAAAACTATTTCCGTGGATTGTTGATTTCAAAGATTTTCATCCGCTCTTCCAATTGCTCGTATTGATGGTCTTCAATAAAGGATGTGCAGACACGAAGACCCTCTTGTTGGCTACCAGTGGTAATCAGGCAGATAGCACTCACACCGTAATACATCAGTTCGTGTGCCAACTCACCACTTGTCATTCCTGGGTATCCGATTGTGAAATAGAAACCGTCGGCAATATCTTCGTCTAAGTCTTTATCATATACCACATAAAAACCATGCTTACAGAAAATTTCTTTCAATAAATGAGCACGTTTTCCGTAAACCTTGATTTCTTCCCTGAAATTGTATGTACCATCTGAAGCAGCTTTCAGCATAGCCGCCATAGCGTATTGCGCACTATGACTCGTTCCAGAACTCAAGGCATACAACATTCGGGTAGAGAATACCATACCAAAAGGTAATCCCTCATATCTGTTTGCCAAAGCTGGGAAATGACGATGGAACAGTTTGTCAGAGATACACGTCACACCAATACGTTCGCCAGCATAGCTAAACGCCTTTGAACCACTGATGAGAAGAATGTAATTGTCTGTATAATGGGCAACAGACACCTGATAAGGTGGTACGAAAGGCGTACTCAAATCCTTGCGGAAATCCATGGCGAAATATGCCAAGTCTTCCATCACGATTGCGTCATATTGGGTTGCCAATTCGCCGATGATTTGCAATTCTTCCTCTTTGAGGCAAATCCATGACGGATTATTGGGATTGCTGTACACGATAGCACAGATTCGTCCTGTCTTGAGATACGATTCCAGCTTATCACGCAATTTATCACCACGATAGGCATAAACGTCAAATGTTTCAAACCTGACTCCCATCACTTGCAATTGCATCTTCTGTACAGGGAATCCTGGGTCGATAAACAACACCGTGTCTTTCTCTGGATCTGCTTGGCTACAAGTCAGGAATGATGCAAAAGTACCCTGCATGGATCCACATACGGGTACGCAGCACTCTGCGGAGATGTCTATGTTGATAAACGCTTTCACAAAGCGAGATGCCTCTTTCTTCAATTCTGGATATCCCTGAATATCGGGATAACTATGAGCTATCCCGTCTTTCAAAGCCTGTATCTGTGCATCAACTCCCACCTGTGAGGCTGGCAAGCCAGGAATACCCATTTCCATCTTGATGAATTCCACACCTGATTCCTTCTCAGCAAAGGCAGCGATAGATTTCACTTCTCGAATGGTAGCTTTGGCAAAGTCCTGAATGCCGAAGTCCTTGATGGCTTGGTCAATGAGTTGTTTCTTGATAGGTGTTTCCATATTCCTTACTTTTGTGCAGCTTTTCCTATTGCCAAAGCCTTGATGTTAGCATCAACGACCGCATCACCTTTTCTGCCAAATACACTTCTGATAGCATCTTCCAACTTCTCATAGTCAATGTTCAATGCCTTTTGAGCTGCACCCAGCAAGATAACGTTAGCAGAGCGAGGCACATCATTTTCCTTTGCCAATGTTTCGATGTCGAGCATAATCACATTATCCAGTTTGTTCAGGTCTTCCTTCACCTTCTCCATGTCAGGATAATTGGGAATATTGACGAATGGCGTACTGGAAGTGATAATCCATCCCTCCTTATTCAAGAAGGGCAGATAGCGCAACGCCTCCATTGGTTCCATGGAGATAATCACGTCTGCATCTCCCAATGGAATCAAGTCGCTGTTAATCGGGTCAGATGAGATGCGGAGATTACTCTGCACGTCACCTCCACGTTGAGACATACCGTGTACTTCAGCTTGCTTGATGTTCAAGTCTTCTTTCATGGCAGCCTCGCCTATGATAGTTGCGATACTGAGGATTCCTTGTCCTCCTACGCCGCATAAGATGATATCTGTTTTCATTTGTTTGCCTCCTTTGCTCTCTTTTGTTTTAAGTGACGTTGCAATGTTTGCATACATTCACGTCTTGGAATAATCACGCTCACTCCTTGATAATCAATTTCCTCACGAATCATTTGTGTAATTTCGGGCATATTCTTTGGAATGGGAACAACCACTCTCAGGTGTTCATCAGTCATTCCAAGACCGCGACAGATAGCCTCAAACTTATTCGTACCGGCACTGTCTTGTCCACCGGTCATGGCTGTAGTGAGGTTGTCGCTGATGATGACGGTGATGTTGGCATTCTCGTTGATGGCATCTAATAATCCCGTCATTCCGCTATGCGTAAAGGTAGAGTCACCAATAATAGCGATAGCTGGCCAATGACCTGCATCGGCAGCACCTTTAGCCATACCAATACTTGCTCCCATATCTACGCATGAGTGAATGGCTTTGTAGGGAGGGAGGAATCCCAAGGTGTAACAACCAATGTCTCCAAACACGCGAGCATTGGGATAGTCTTTCAATACCTCATTCAACGCTGCGTAAACATCACGGTGTCCACATCCCTTACACAATGCAGGTGGACGAGACACTACGTCTGGACATGGTTCATACGTTCCTGACGTAGGCAAGCCGAGTGCCTTCTTCATCAAGTCGGGAGTCAATTCGCCCGTCCTTGGCAACTCTCCAGTCAACTTACCTTTGATAACTGCACAACCAGGCATTACTCCTCTTACGATGTCTTCAATGAATGGCTGTCCTTCTTCGACAATCAATACATTGTGACATTCAACGGTCATCTTCAATACCAGTTCCTTGGGCAATGGATATTGTGAAATCTTCAACACGGGATAAGGGCAACCAGAAGGATAACATTCATTGAGGTAGTTGAAGGCAATACCACTGGCGATGATACCCAACGACTTATCGGGAGCATCAATATATTCATTGTATGGCGAAATCACGGCATCGTGCTCCAAAGCCTCTTGCTGAGCCGTAACAATGTCGTTTCTCTTACGGGCAAATGCAGGCAACAACACCCAGTCAGATGCTTTTGCATCATAATTGATTTCATTCTGTTCACGGGGAGAATCTACCAATCTCACCACTGCACGAGAATGTGCCATACGAGTAGTTACACGCATGAGAATAGGCAAATGTATTTTCTCAGAATAATCAAATGCCACTGCCATCATGTCGTAAGCCTCTTGTTGGTTACTTGGTTCGAAAGTAGGAATCATGGCAAACTTGGCATAAAACCTACTGTCTTGCTCGTCTTGCGAAGAGTGCATGGATGGGTCGTCAGCTACTAAAACTATCAGACCACCATTGGTTCCCGTCATGGCAGAATTAACGAATGGGTCGGCACAAACGTTCAATCCCACATGTTTCATACACACCAATGCACGTTTTCCCATATACGACATACCCAAAGCTTGTTCCATAGCGGTCTTTTCGTTGGTGGACCAACGGCTATGTATTCCGCGTTCTTTAGCCAACTTTGATGCTTGGATATATTCCGTAATCTCCGTTGAAGGTGTTCCAGGGTAGGCATACACGCCACTCAGACCTGCGTCGATGGCTCCTTGTGCAATGGCCTCATCTCCTAATAATAATTTTTTCATCGTTTATTGTCTATTTATAAATTCATTCAATGTTTATTTCCAAAGGCAATGCAATGGCATTCAGGAAACTTTCAATCCTCACTTGCCATTCTTTCTGACTTCTTACATCAGACTTACTCCAAGCACTACCTGCATAATAGGTGTATTTCTGGTTGTTTTCCAATTTCTTCACGATACCTAATGCATGTCCTTCTATCCCTTTGTTGGGTGTGTCATACTTGAGCATCTTTGTTTTCACATCACCGTTGGGGAACAGTGCAGCCACATAGATCTGGAAGTTGTGCTTGGTAGGATTGTCTGTTGGGTCTGCATAATGTACATAGTTGTCTCCTAACACCACGCTTTCCTTGTCGTCAGAGTGTATTACCACGCCCGAAGCAAAGTCGCATGGCTTGCTCAATCCTTCATACCACACAGTAATCTTGTTGAAGTTGCTCCCTTTATCTAAACTCATGATTCTATGTTCCACCACGTTTTCGTCTTTCTTCACCTTGGCAGGATGATAAGTCAGTGCCACGGTAAAGCGCAACGGACCATTGTCTAATATCTCATAATCTTTGTAGCAATAGGGATAAATAATCGTGTTTCCATCCATCAATGCTGGAGTTCCACACCCCAAAGTTGCACCTACGCTATAACAATCCAATCCATTGCCATGATCCAAGTGGAATGAGGTGTGTAGGTCTTCTTCCCTCCATTTGTCACCTTGTCCTTTCTTGTGATAGATACTCTTGAGAATGTTGCCATCATAATCGGCTGTATATCTATCTTCCACCACAATCTCTGGTGTGTTCTTGGTCCAAACATCAGTACCAAACGATTTCTCTCCCGTGCGTTGCAGGGCAGGACCATACACCCGATAGGCTCCACGGTCGTTTTCCCAAGCGATGTCGTCTTTACGGGTGGGATACATTTTGCCTTTCACCCACGTCTTCATGGGTTCTGGCACACCTTTGCTCACGGTAAAAAGTGCCTTTCCGCAAGGTCTTACAGCCACGTCTATCAGCAGTTTACCATCGTGTGTGATTTGGTAATCCACTTGTTGTCCGAAAGCATTTCTCACCACAAAGGCATCATCCTCACCGAGTGCCAATTTGTCTGTCACAGTCCTCAGGTCTATTTCAACGAGTTCCTGCCTTTGTTCATTCTCATCGTTGGTTATGGTTATCTTCACTGTCTTTCCCGCCCATGTTGTCATAGGTATCAGAAGCAACAGCGACATGATTGAAGCTTGGATTTTCATATCGTATAATTATTTGAGATTATCAATAAAGAATTGTGTGATTTGGCGCAGTAGGTGATTGCGTGTGTTCCCACCATATATACTATGGTTGCGATTGGTATAGACATTCATCTTAAAATCTTTGTCTGCTTGCACCAGTGCTTCCGTATATTCAAAGGTATTTTGTGGATGAACATTGTCATCAGCCAATCCATGACAGAGCAACAATGCTCCGTGCATCTTCTCTGCACGAGAGATGGGATTGTCATCATATCCTTTTTGGTTTTCCTTGGGTGTACGCATGTAGCGTTCGGTATAGATACTGTCGTAATAACGATAACTGGTAGGTGGGGCAACGGCAACGCCAGCCTTAAACACGCCACGTCCCTCACTCATACTCATCAGGGTACAATATCCACCATAGCTCCAGCCCCAGATACCTATGCGGTCTTTATCCACAAAGCTCTGTTTGCCAAGCCAGAGGGCTGTCTCTACCTGGTCTTTGGCTTCTAAGTTGCCTAACGACATGTATGTGCATTTCTCCCATTCTGCACCACGGGCTCCGGTACCACGACCATCCACGCACACCACGATAAATCCTTCTTGTGCCAAGTAGTAATCATACATACCTCCAGAACCCATCGAACCAATATTCCATGAGTTCACCACTTGCTGGCTACCCGGTCCACTGTATTGGAACATGATAACGGGATATTTCTTGTTTGCATCAAAATTGGCAGGTTTGATCATCCATCCGTCAAGTGTCACTCCTTCTGAGGTGGTAAAGCTAAACATCTCTTTCTTTGTGACAGGGTAGTTGGCAAGTTTGTTCACCAGTTCCTTGTTGTCCACGGGTGTAGAGAGTATCTTTCCATTGTTGTCTCTCACCGTATAGACGTATGGGTGGTCTTTATCACTCCACGTATTGATGAAATATTTGTAATCACCAGAGAATATTGCTTGGTTCCATCCCTCTTGGTTGGTGAGTCTCACTGTCTTACCATTCTTATGACTCACATATACCTGTCTGTCGTGCGCATTCAGCGAGGCAGCTTGATAATACACGTCACCCGTTGCCTCATCATAACCATAGATGGTGGTAATGTCATATTTACCATCGCCAATCTTGCGTTCCAACGAGCCATTCATGGTATATACATATAGGTGCATGTTTCCGTCTCTGTCGCTGGGCATCAACAAGTGGTTTTTGCCAATGATTGTAGCCGTCAGTACATCTTCCTTCACATATTTCTCAACGCTCTCCTTGATGAGCAGTTGGGCAACCGTACTTCTTGGATTCACGCTATAGATATGCAAGCGATCTTGATGGCGGTTCATCGAATACACCAATATCTTGTTGGCATCATTCGTAGGAAGGATGCGAGGCATATAACCGTCAGCATCCACAGGTACGTCGAGTTGTCTCACTTGCTTACTCTTGATGTCAAAGCTCCATGCCGCCACCTTTGAGTTGTCTTCTCCAGCCTTCGGGTATTTATACGAATATACGCCTGGATAGAGGGCATAATCTTGCAAGTCGGGTTGCATTCCTTGGAACATCTGCAAGGAATATTCCTTCACGTTACGCTCGTCATACTTAATCCAGCAAATCATAGATGCATCAGCATTGAAGCACAGCGATTTGTTGAAACTAAACTCCTCTTCGTTCACCCAGTCGGGAATACCGTTGATGATTTCGTTAAACTTACCGTCCTTGGTCACCTGACTCTCGGCATTGTCATAGAGCAACTTCACCAAAAAGATGTTGTTGTCTCTTACAAAAGCTACCATTGTTCCGTCGGGCGACCATGTAGGAACTTGTTGTGGACCACCATCGGAAAGCTTAGCCAACTTTCTGCTTTGAATGGTGTAGATATAGAAGTCTGCCGTGAACGAACGCCTATAGATAGAATTGGTGTTGGTTTGTATCAGCATTCTCTTTCCGTCTGGCGACATGATATATCCATCTATTTGCTTCACGCTTTCTCCCATTGTATGGTTAGCGTCAAACAACACGCCCGTTTCCTTGCCTGTCTTAAACGAGTACGTCTTTATCATCGTTCCCTCGTTCTCTATTCTCGCATACTGGTCAGTGCCTTCTATTGGGATGATACCACTCATGCGTTGGGCGGCAAACGTGCCATTGGTAATAGATGGAATGTCTAATTTCTCCTTAGCCAAAATAGTTGATGATGTCATCATTATTGTTGCAATTAGAAAGAAAAACCTTTTCATAACTTACATTTTTAATTATTAATCTGCAAAATTAACAAAAAAAATGCACTCCAACAAATAATGGTTGATTTTTTCAGTGTCAAGCGTTTAGTAAGTCTTTTATACACAAGTCCTTTTTTCGTTTCGTTCTCCTCAATGGTTTCCCTAAAGGAGAAAGGAAAGCCATTTCTTACTCTTTTGAATTTTGAAATGGCTTTCCCTTTTTATTTTTTAGAACTCATCAGCCCAGACGTTCTTGCCTCTGGGAAGAATGTTATCCTCTTCATCAAAGAATCCACCTTTTGCTCCCTCACTAAAACCATCATCGATTTCCGTATTGGAAATAGTCACCATGATTCTCTCTTGTTTCATGAAGAGCATTTTTGTCATGGGTTTCAAATACAATTTCTTTTTCATTGTTCTGTCCTCCCAAGTTATTTAATGATTACTTTCTTACCATTCACGATGTAAACACCCTTACGAGCATTGTTTACTCGCTGTCCGTTGAGATTATAAATCTCACCATCCACAGTGTCCTTTTCCACGGCATTGATTCCTGTTGCCGAGCCTTCACCAACGTAGAACATCAGCTTGGCGGCATTCGGGTCGCTGCTTGAAATAGCCAAGTAAGCCTTATGTGCAGATGCAGTACGAGCATTTTCCGTTCCCACTCTGAAGAAGCTCTCTTTGCCATTCTGCTTACCATACATATAATAAGTAGTGGTGTTGTCAGATAACAATGTTTTGCTTTCTGCACCTGTACCTACGAGTAAGTTGCCGTCAACGCTGTCATAGTCTTTTCCTGCATAAACGTTAGCCGTATAATCTCCAGCTTCACCTTCTACGTAGATACCCGTTCCAGCTGGTACTTTCTCTACTTCCTGTGTGGTGCAGATTCCATTGTCACCAGTTCCGGTGATGATGTAAACTTTCAATCCAGCTTCAATGGCATCAGAGAAGTCGAGTGCATTCTCAGAACTATAGGTGGTTCCTACAAATCCAGTCTTGATGGTAACGGTCTCTTGTTTTACCTTGAAGAGTTCAATATTTGAAATAACGACATTATGTGTATTGCTATCGGCACCAGGTGTCTGGAAATTGATTACGTAATTACCAGCATCAGCGGTCGTGAATACAATATAGAATTGTTGTGGTGTATTGTCAGCATTATCAGCACGCACACTTGTATTGTACTGTTGGTAAACAGAAGTGAATCCTTCTGGACCTGTTACATTCATACGTAGCGGTTTGCCTGTAGAACCCCATCCTGCAAAGTCAACTTTTACATAATAAGTGGTATTAGCTTTCAGAGGCATTGAGTAACCAATTTCTTGATCACCATAGAAATACATGGAGCCACGATTACTATTTGTTCCGTCAAAACGGAGAAATAGACCAGAATTGGTTTCGTTAAATTCAGAAAGACGCCTTTGTTCATCAGGGTTAAAAGCACGAGAATGGTAAGAGCCACCCAATGTATTGTTGCTCATGCGCCAACCAGCGGGAGCTCCATTATTCTCTGCTTGAGCAAATGTACCGTCGAATACGGCATTCATTTCTTCTGAGTTCTTATTCCAACTTACCGCATTAAGAACTTCCGTAACTTCATTTACACTGGTCTTACTATTCTTGATGGTTTGGTCAATGGCTTTAGCTGCTGCAAGGGCATTGAGAGCTGCAATATTAGTATAAGGTGCAAATTCGCCTTTCTCAAAACCAAGAACATTGTCCTCTGCGGTGGTGATGGCACTATTTAATGCTGCATAATCTTCCTCTTTTGCGATGTTTTCATCGCTATAATATGTCAAAGTGAAATCCTGATAAGCACACCATTGTCCGTTTCCACGAAAGCGGCTGGGCTGATGGATTCCGTAATTGAGTGTTCCTGTCTCTGCACCGTCATCAGCTGATACATACACGAAGAGTTCTGTTTCGTAATTACCCGCATTAAGGGCAGCTTGACTACCGGCTGGGTTGTTCGGATAATATTTACCATTAGCGTCTCGATAGTCGTTTCCACTTACCCATGCTGCATTGGCTGGGAAGTCGAATACTGAATAAAGTTGTGTTTTGGCATTGTTACCGTAAAGATAAACGTTACTGCGAGCTCCAGCTGCAGCATCAACAATCTCATTCCATGTCAGGCGATAGTAAGCTTTTGCGGTGAGTTTATAAAGACCAGGTTTCAGTCCGCTCACGGTGTTCTCATAATATTTTACGCCATTACCAGACCATTCTGTACCAGCACTTACTTGATATTTTTCCGCCCAAGTTACTTCATCGATGGTAATAGATTCAGCAGCATAGTCTGATTCGAGTTTAGCTTTTAAGCTGTTTCTGTCTGTTATTCCTTCCATGCCAGCATCAGCAGCGGCAGTGGCTGCCTGTTGATCTTTCAGGGCTTCCATGTATGTGTTGTGTTCTGCTGCTGGTTCAAATGTCCACACAAGACCATTGTCATTACTTTGCATCCATGTGCCACCATCTGTTCCCAACCTCTTTCCGTATGAACCGTTATCATTCATATTGATGATATAATAACCACCATCGGTTGCTTCTACCTTCCAATTGGGGTAGGTTGTGTTGTCTGTGTAAACTGTTCCCCCATTTCCTGCGTCAAACAGTTTCAAGTTGCTGTCAATGAAAGTAAATGTTGTGATACCATCATAGTTGGTCTGAACATGGATTGGCAGACCAAACTCTTCCATGCGAGCACGCGTGTTATAGCTTGAACCTCTACCTACATAACGACCTTGAGCATCGCGCAAGAAGTAGTAACCATCGGCAATCACTGGCTCGACATTATTGAGAACGATGCTATTATTATCCGTTGATGCCTTTACGTAATAGGTTATGCCAGCGGGAATGATAACTGAGCTTTCACTGAAGGTGGTAGTTACAGTATTTTCATCGGAAAGTAGAATGGTGTTGCCTTCCGTTGTGTAAACAATGTCACTCAGGTTATTTGCAGTAATAGCATATCTACTCTCTTTGGTAGTTGAAAATTTATACCATTGACCAGCTTGCATTGTGCCATCTTCTGGTAAATCAATAGCTTTGGCATCAATCGTAGGTTCAACGAAATACAGTCTGAATTTATCCACCACTGTCCAGTCGTAACCAATTAGAGTTTCTTTCTTGACACCAAATCGGAGCGTGTTGTTGCTCACAAGGACTTCTACGGATTGGAATGGGTACTTGTCTGCTTGGAAATAGTAGCAAGCTGCTTCACGACTATCTGGAATATATCCTTCAGTAGCTTGTATAGTACGACCTCCCAAGCCAGATTCCGTTGCACCTACTGTAACGGATTGAACATCAACAGTGGCATCATTCGCATAAAGTTTGGCATTGGCAACGAAATTATCACTTGGTGTGCTGCCGTCTCTATAGAATCCCTGAACAGAGAAACGATATTTACCATTGGGGACATTTTCAATGATTTTGTAAACATCATAGTTTGCATTCCATACTTCGCCACACTTATCACGCCACGTTCCATTCTTATTATATCCTTCCATTCCCCACGAACCAGATGTCCATGACTGTTCGGGGTTGTAGATGTTATAATAGTATGAAGTATTTGGATCGTTGATATACTTATAAGTAATGTCTAATGGGGCAGCAGCGGCAAATTTTGCATCACGTTCTTCTTGTGAAATGAGCATCCACTGGGTATTCTCCAATGTCCATGTAGCACCTGCAGAAATGGAAGAAATCTGGTCGAAATCTTTTGCTCCAGTTACCCACATGCGGAACTTTTCGGTAGTACCACCCTCCATATAACTTAGATTGTAAACATTGGTTTTTCCTTCAACGGGTGTAAAAGTGAAATCACAAGCAACTTGGTCAACAAAGAAACCTGCTCCTAAGTAATACTTTCCGTTACCAGAATTGACGTTGGTCTTGATTCGGAAATTACCATTGTTGCTCTCAAGAGTCATTGGGATTCCAACTTCATCAACGATGGCTTTTGTACCCCAAGAGGAACCGTAAGCAACGAATTTGTCTGCGCCTACATTGTATAGGTAGAAAGTTCCTTCTCCAACTTCGCTACCTGTCCATGTCTGTGCCTTTACGCTTGCTCCCCCAATCATGAGGATAAGCAAAGCTAATAATAGTCGTAATTGTTTCATAATGATATTATTTGTTAATAGTTGATTTACATTTTTCTTCATACTTGTTTTTAGTTATTGATTTATGGCACAAAGATAGTAAAAAAATAGATAAAGACATGGTGTCATTACCTAAAATATTCAAATTAAAATTTGTCATTTTTGTTATTTTCCCAAATGAAAAGAGATGTTCCCATCATTTCATTATAAATTCTTCAATGTATTTATTGCGAAATTCCCATACAAAATCATGTTGTTAGCAACTTGCAATCCAGAGTTGAAAACGTGAAAAAGCGAGTTGAAATGTGCCAAATACCATGTTTTTGGTCGTAACATGATATGTTAGCACGCTAACTTATATAGTTATGAGCGTAACTCATATAGTTATGGAACGTAAAATATAACTTTAAAACGGGGAAGAAATGACCTGATTTAATACAAATATGCAATAAATATTCATTTGTAAAATGTACTGATTTTGTATATACTTGATAATCTGTGAGTTACGACAATCAAGAAAAATAGATATTTTTTCAACCAACTATTCAGTTGAACGAAAAAATGCCCGTATTTTGGCATCAAAATTCAGAATTTTCAAGACATATTTAAGATGTGATGAAGATGTTTTCAAGAAAAGATTCTTCTATCTCGCAAAAAACATGTATTTTTGCAGTCAATGGTAAACAGAGAACTGCCTTTTTCATCAATGGCAATAAGAGAACAATGGCAACTGAACAATTATATAACGACTTTGGGACGTGGATAAGAACGCAATTTCCGTACCGTGTGCAGAAAATTTCCGTGAACGCGGGATTCTCCTGCCCTAACCGTGATGGTAGGATTGGGGTAGGAGGGTGTATCTATTGTGACAACAAGACTTTTAATCCTTCGTATTGCGCCAACCACCAGAGCATTACCGAACAAATAGAAGAGGGCAAGCGTTTCTTTGCAAGAAAATACCCTGACATGAAATACTTGGCGTATTTCCAGGCTTATACCAATACGTATGGTAAGATAGACCATTTGCGTAGATTGTATGAAGAGGCGTTGCAAGTGGACGATGTGGTGGGATTGGTGATTGCCACCCGACCAGATTGCATTTCTGATGAACTCCTTGACTATTTGGAGGAATTGAACCGCCATACTTTCTTGATTGTGGAATATGGGATAGAAAGTGCCAATGATGATACCCTGAAGCGTATCAACCGTGGACACACTTTTGAATGCAGTAAGCAAGCGGTGGAAAAAACGCACGAAAGAGGAATCTTGGTGGGCGGGCACATTATCTTGGGATTGCCAGGAGAAGACCGTGAGGAATGTCTTCGACAAGCCCCCATCATCTCTGCCTTACCGCTCGACATCTTGAAAATCCACCAAATGCAAATTATACGCAACACACCTTTGGCAGAGCAATACCTGCAGAATCCTTTCCATGTGTTCAGCGTTGAGGAATACGTGGAATTGGTGGTGGATTATATTTCTCTGCTACGTAAGGATTTGGTCTTGGAACGGTTTGTCAGTCAGTCGCCAGCCGACCTTCTCATAGCTCCCAAGTGGGGATTAAAAAACCACGAGTTTACGGCATTGGTGAGGAAGGCTCTAAGAGGTAAGAGGTGAGGTCTTTAGAGAAAGAGAGGTGAGAGGTGAGAGGTGAGGGGTGAGGTGTGAGAGATTAGTAATGTTACCCAAACCAACGGTCACAGTTCGCAATAGCGAAGGAAAGTAAATGGCTGAGATTAGAAAACTGAATAGTTGTCGTCTTCCAACAAGTTTTTAACGGTAATATTGGGATGTTTTTTCATGTATGAGTCCACCTTTTTGATGAACTCGGTATTAAAGACCCGTTCACCCAAGGATTGATTAACTGTCCACATCACCTTGCCCATGTGCAAATCCTTTACCTCCTGTGGATGAGTGTCGAAGTTTTTCAAGGGATAAAGACTCAACAAGTAAAAGCACAGACAATCGGGTACGATGTACGAGCGAGTCATGGATTGCAACTGAGTAACTGAATAATCGTATTTCTTGTAAATGGGGTAGTTGCTTCCAAGGTATTTATCCAAGGAAATACCTATGAGATTATCGCCAACGACAATACTTTGATTCAAGGCTCCAATCTGCGAATAGATAAGCGGAGTCTTCAATTCAGGAATCCAAGTCTTCAAGGTGTTAAACGCATCGTTGAATTGCTTGTTGATGTCGTCCATGTCTGCGTATTGCGTTTGCACGTCTGCAATGACCGCTTGCAAGGTGGTGTCTTGATAAAAGTTCAAGAATTTAGAATTGATCTCTGGGTCGCTCACTTCGCCCAATTCCAACATATCTTCTATCAATGTGCGAGTCTGCATGGGATAGGCAGTGTTCATCTGTTGCAAGGCAGAAAAGTCGCCAGTGGTCAGGTAACGACTCTCTAAGCGGTCGTATCTCTGAACTTGTATAGTAGAGACAACGACTTCTTCCTCGTTGGGCTTGAGTTTAAACTCGCAAGCCGAAAAGAGTACAGTTAATGCCAATAGGAGAGTGTATATCCTTTTAATCAATGCCTACAATCGTTTTAATTTTATTTTGCAAAAATACTAAAAAATATTTTCAATTCCAAATTTTAAGCTAAAAAAATTAAAATATTGGCTTATTTTATTCAAAATCACTTTTATTTGTTAAATCCATGCTGTTTGCATAGATGATATTTTACACAGATTAACATAATTTTGCTCGATTCTCCAATAATAATGTCTAACTTTGCGAAATAAATCACAAATATTACATATTCATGATAAACTATAAACAAATCATTCCTGTATTTCTCTTGGCTGCATCATCAATGTATGCACAAGAAACTATTCAATTGCAATTGACTAACCCCATGAAAGTGGATCGCGCAGATGCACCCATTGTGGTGAATTTGGCGGAATATGGAGAAATCAACTCGGCAGTGGTGACGGTAGATGGCATAGAGCAACCTTGCCAGTTGGATGACCTCGATCAAGACGGACGTTTTGACGAATTGGCTTTTGTCACTGATTTTTCAAAGAAACAGAAAAAGAATGCCATCATCACATTATACCGTACAGGTGAGCCTCGCCAATATGCCGCTCGTACCTATGCGGAGATGGTGATGAGAAACGGAAAGGTGAAGGAAAAGAACAAACACGACATCTACCTTTCCAGTATTACTATAGACAAGGAAACGGCAAACAGCAATAGCTATAACGTACTGCATCATCATGGTGTGGCATTTGAGAGCGAACTGATTGCCATGAGAATTTACCTTGACCAGCGTCAGACCATCGATTTGTATGGAAAGTTTCGCAAGGGTTTGGAATTGAAGGAAACGCAATTCTACACCTCTGACGAACAGAAAAAACAAGGATATGGAGACGATGTGCTTTGGGTAGGAAATACGTTTGGACTTGGTGCCATGAGAGGATGGGATGGCAGTGAGCCAACCATGATTAGTGATTTCCAAAGGCGTACGCAACGCATCTTGGCAAAGGGTCCGGTGCGCACAATTGTGGAAGTGGGAGACGATGGTTGGAAAGTGACACCATCTGCCAAACCCGTGAACATGACCATCAGATATACATTGTATGCAGGACACCGCGACTTCGACGTAGATGTTACATTCAACCGCCAAGTTCCTGAATTGCAATTCTCTACGGGTATCATTAACGTCAAGAACTCTGAGGAGTTTACGGATAAAGATGGTTTGCGGGCTTGTTGGGGTACGGATTGGCCCGCGTCAGATACCTTGAAATGGAAGCGTGAGACCGTAGGACTCGCCATCTATATGCCCGCTCAATATCGTGTTAAGGAAATGGAAGCCAACAAGGACAATTATGCTTACGTGGTAAAAGCAGAGGGCAACAAGATTCATTACACGCTCTCTTATACCAGCGACAATGAAAACTTTGGCTATCATTCTGCCAAAACGTGGTTCGACTATGTGAAAGCATGGCGCAAACAATTGGAAGCACCAATTGAGGTCAAGCGTATCATGTAACGTTAAATTATCTTAAACTCAGACAAAGGTAAAGGCATATATACGGTGTTTAAAATAAATTTTTGTAATTTTGCACACCGTTTTGGTTCCGTAGCTCAGTCGGATTAGAGCAACAGCCTTCTAAGCTGTGGGTCTTGGGTTCGAATCCCAACGGAATCACGAAACGTTAAATAGAGAGGTGTCCTTACGATACCTCTCTATTGCTTTGTTTAATGTCATTCTTTTTGCTGACTTCGTCCATACCATTTTGCCATCAATGCTCCACTGATATTGTGCCATACGCTGAAGACAGCTCCAGGAATGGCGGCAAGAGGATAGGTAGCGAAATGTATGACAGCAAGACTTGAAGCCAGTCCAGAATTTTGCATACCCACCTCAATACTGATGGCAATACACTTAAGACGGGATAAATGGAGTAAACGCCCAATAACATTGCCCAAAATAAGACCACTCAGATTGTGACATATTACCGCAAGAATGACAAGAATTCCACCACTTAACAGTCGGTTTGCGTTATGAGAAACGACAATACCAACCACCATGGTAATCATGATGGTAGAGAAGGCTGGTAAATAATCTACAACGCCATGTGTGAAATGTGGTAAATACCTTTGGCAAAGAAGTCCTCCCACGATAGGTGCAATGACTACGCAAATTATACTCATCAGCATTCCTAATGCGTCAACTTCTACCATGGTACCAGCTAATAGCCATACCATAAATGGAGTCATGAATGGAGCCAATAACGTAGAAGTAGCGGTCATCCCGACAGAAAGGGCAAGGTCACCTTTTGCCAAATATGTGATGACGTTGGAAGCGGTTCCACCTGGGCAACATCCCACTAATATCATACCAAGAGCCAAATCCTTGGGTAGTTGAAACAACCATACTAACAGCCAAGCCATGAGTGGCATGATGGTGAATTGAGCCAAACAACCTATTATCACATCTTTGGGACGACTGAAAACGATTCGAAAGTCACTCATTGATAGTGTCAATCCCATTCCAAACATGATTAAACCGAGCAAGGGATTGATAACCCATGAATCTATTGCACAGAAAGGAGCAGGGATGAGCATGGAGAATACTGCCATTAACAGCACTAACAACCCCATCCAACGAGCTATGAAATCACATATTCTTTTCATGGTTTCTTAGGTCTTATGATTCGAATACCAATTTGCGTTGGATGTTTCTGCATATAATCATACAAAGTCATGGGTTCGTCTATCACTTTCTTATGGATCTGCGAGGCATTGATAAGATGGAGACCGTCTTTTCGCCACACCGCAAAACCGATATGAGAAGTGTCTAAGCCCTTCTTGTTGGTAACGATGGCAATAATATCTCCATCGAGGATGGCTTTACGGAAAGCACTGGTGTTAGAAATCTTATCTTTGGAAATATACTTCACCCGTTTCCCTGTTAACTCCTTTTCTTTCTTGGATATTTCATTGACCAAAGACGGATTTTTCATCATCATGGGATATTTACCCACATGCTGGCTCATGTAGTCAATGCTCAACGTCTGGATAGAAGAGAATATACTGTCTGGTGCTTGTACTTCCTTGACATATCCCAATTGGGTGTTGTCGGCAATCCAATGAGTGAAATAATGCAGACGGGTAGGGTAGGACACATTACCATTCTTATATCTAATCATTCTGAGGAAACGACAGAAATCCTTAAATGAACGTTGTTTCTTCTGAATACACAAAGACAGAGCCATGATGTTTTCCACGAACGTGGTACAATCCAACTGTCTCAGATTAACCACCAGTCTTTCCGTATCGTTGTTCTCTAACGTCTTTGCCACGTATGGAATCCCCATCAACTTATTGGAGAAATACAATATCCAGTTGGTTGAGCCATCTTGTTGAATGGCCTCTGCCAATAATTTCTCCACCTTGACAGAATCTTGTTTCGTATATTGGGGGGATTGAGCTTTGAGGGTAATGAAACAAAAAGTACACAACCACAAAGTCAATCCTATTCTAAAGTTTACTTTACACATTATTATATTATATAAGACTAAAATTAAATTCTCGTTACTTGAATGACACCCTTCACCGTTCGCAATTTCTTGATCAGCGACTCCATCTTGGAAGTAGCATCGACCATCACCTCCAGATTACCGCTGAACAATCCATCATGAGAGTCGATATTGATGCTTCTCATCATGATTTTCTCTTCCTTGGAGATAATGCTCGTGATGTTGTTGACAATTCCTATATCGTCATTGCCAATGATACGCAAAGTAATAGAATATTGTGATGAACCCTTTCCGCTCCATCGAGCTTTCACCACACGATACCCGAAACGTTTACGAAGCTCAGGAGCATTCGGACATTCCATTCTATGAATCTTGATTCCGCCGTTCACCGTTACGAAACCAAAGATAGAGTCACCATAAATAGGGTGACAGCATTTGGCGAGAGAATAATCCACGCCTTTCAGATTCTGGTCAATCACCAATACATCATCATGACCCACGATGCTGGCAGCATCCTGAGCCTCGAAATTGAAGTTCTCTGCACTTCGTGTAGTGATAGGCGGGTTAGGATTCTGTTCTTGTCCGTAAACCTCCAGATATTTTTCTATGACAGTATTGATGTCGAGTTGTTCCTCGGCGATAGCCCGATAGAAATCGCCAACCACCTTAAATCCCAGTTTCTTGATGGTATGCGACATGGTTCCCTCATCAACGTCGATTTTCTTGTTCTTAAACCTTCGTTCAAGTGTTTCCTTGGCAAGAAGTCCGTCCTTGATTTGCAAGTCTTTCAAGGCAAGTCTTATCTTGGATTTAGCCCTTGAAGTAAAGACGATATTCAGCCAATCGCGCTTTGGTTTTTGGTTGTTTTGAGTGATAATCTCCACGGAATCCCCCGAATGAAGTTTTTCACGGATAGGCACAACCTTCCCGTTGATTTTACCACCCACGCAAGTATTCCCCACACCCGTATGGATATGATAAGCAAAGTCAAGAACGGTAGCTCCCTTGGGGAATTTGTATAAATCGCCCTTCGGTGTAAATACAAATACCTCATCCTCATACAATCCCATCTTAAACTGATCCATGACCTGCAAGCCATCACCAGCCTCAAGAGCAGTACGGATATGTTCGAGCCAATTGTCAGCATGACTGTCACCCTTGATACCCTTGTATCTCCAGTGGGCAGCCAATCCCCTTTCGGCAATATTATCCATTCTCTCCGTACGTATTTGCACTTCCACCCATTTGTTTTCGGGTCCTAACACGGTGATGTGAAGACTTTCATAACCATTGGATTTAGGAACACTAAGCCAGTCGCGCAATCGCTTAGGATTCGGTTGGTACATGTCGGTAACGATAGAATATGCTTGCCAACATTGTTTGAGTTCTTGTGAGTGCATTTTCTTTTCGTCTGTCAACTCATCCATGTTGGAATCGATGATGATACGAATGGCAAAGAGATCGTAGATACCCTCAAACTCACATTGTTGCTTCTTCATCTTCTGCCAAATGGAATGGATAGATTTGGTACGTCCCTTCATGTGGAACTTCAATCCTGCCTCTTCCAATTGCTTACGCACAGGCTCAATGAATCTTTCTATATACGCATCACGAGATTTCTTGGTGGCATTCAGTTTCTCGCGAATCATGTAATAAGCATCATGCTCAAGGTACTTCAGAGACAAATCCTCAAGTTCGCTTTTCAATTTGTACAATCCCAACTTGTGGGCAAGGGGAGCATACAGGTAACTGGCCTCTTCGCTCACCTTTCTCTTCGCATCTTCCTCTTTGGTGTCTCTAATCTGCCTCATCAAGTTTACCCTTTCGGCAATCATGATGAGAATTACACGCATGTCTTCGGCAAACGACAGAAGGAGGTTTCTGAAGTTCTCGCTCTCTATCACCTGGCTTTTTGTGTAAAGGCTATGAACCTTGATCAGTCCCTTGACAATTTGCAGACAACTGGCTCCAAAGGTACTTCCAATCTCATCAAGTACGCCCAATGATTCTCCCTTGCCCTTATTGTCAGTCATCATTTCCACCATGTCTTGATTGTTGATGGTAGAATAGAGCAAGATTGCAAAGATTCCGTCTCGTTTCAAGCCTATTTCGTCAATGGCAATCTTTGCCGTTTGCAGGGCTTTGATAATGGGATTCAACCCGAATACATCCCTTTGAATGTTGTTGTTTTCCAATGCGCCATAAACATACTCTCGCAATGTTGACACATCGTTTTCCCCAAAGGTATCTCCTATATTTAGTTTGATGTTATCTATCAATTCTAAAGCAAGCCTTTTTTCCTTATTTGTAAAATGTAATTTGTCCATTTCCCGTGCCTGTCTTTTTTATTTTAATGCAAAAGTACAAAATATTAGTCATTTATTTTCCCTTTTCCAAAAAAACTGATTATATTTGCACATATTTACAACAAAATTGTATTTTTATCCTTGAACTATTAACTTTAATAAAGATAAACATGACAGAACAAGACCTAAAACAGATTGCAGCCCGTGGTATTACTGAGCAGCAAGTGGAACATCAACTTGAACAGTTTAAGACAGGTTTCCCTTTCCTCAAACTTGAAGCCGCCGCTTCTATAGGTAACGGAATCATTGCACCCAACCAAGAGGAAAAGGAAGAATATGTAAAAGCTTGGAATGAATACAAGGCTGCGGGAAGAAAGATTGTAAAGTTTGTACCCGCAAGTGGTGCGGCAAGTCGTATGTTTAAGAATATGTTTGCATTTGTAGATGCTCCATACGACGTGCCTACAACAGACTTTGAGAAAGAGTATTTTGACAACATCAAGAAGTTTGCGTTTAGGGAAGCACTTTGCGACCAGTGTAAGAAGAATGAAGGGAAAAACATCAAGACCTTGTTGGCAGAAGGCAATTATAAGGCAATTGCACGCAATATGCTTTCAAAAGATGGTCTTAACTATGGTAATCTCCCCAAGGGACTGCTGTTGTTCCATAGCTATGAGGAAGGTCCCAGAACTCCTATGGAGGAGCATCTTGTAGAGGCTGCTCTCTATGCAAGTTCTAACGGTGAGGCAAACGTTCACTTTACTGTTAGCCACGACCATATCGAGCTTTTCAAACAGAAAGTAGCTGAATGCGCAGATAAATATGCTGAGAAATACAACGTGAAGTTTAACATCAGTTTCTCCGAGCAAAAGCCCAGCACAGACACCATTGCCGCCAATCCTGACAATACTCCTTTCCGCGACGAGGATGGATCTTTGGTATTCAGACCAGGTGGACATGGAGCTCTTATCCAAAACTTGAACGATATTGATGCAGATGTTGTGTTTATCAAGAACATTGATAACGTGGTTCCAGACCGTCTGAAGGGTGATACCGTAGAATACAAGCAGGTAATTGCAGGTATCTTAGTGGAATTACAACAACGAGCATTCAACTATCTGCGCTTATTAGATACGGGAATGTACTCTCATGCTCAATTAGAGGAAATCATCCGTTTCTTGAAACACGACTTGTGCTGCATCCGTACAGACGTGAAGGATTTGGAAGATGCCGACTTGGTTATCTACCTGCGTAAGAAATTGAATCGTCCTATGCGTGTGTGTGGTGTGGTGAAGAACGTTGGCGAACCAGGCGGCGGTCCGTTCCTTACATACAATCAAGACGGTACCATTAGCTTGCAGATCTTGGAGTCATCACAGATTGACAAGAGCAATACAGAGTATATGAAGATGTTTACAGAAGGTACTCACTTCAATCCTGTTGACCTCGTTTGTGCCATCAAGGACTATCAGGGAAATCCTTTCAATCTGCCCGATTTTGTTGACCCAACAACAGGCTTCATCAGTTCTAAGAGCAAAGGTGGTCGTGAGTTGAAAGCACTCGAATTACCAGGATTGTGGAATGGCGCAATGAGCGATTGGAACACGGTGTTTGTGGAAGTTCCTCTCAGCACATTCAATCCAGTAAAGACCGTCAACGACTTGTTGCGTGAGCAACATCAATAAGGGAATCATGATGTCTTTGACGTTCATTCAAATGATTGATTGTCAAAACAAATACACGTATTTCGATACAGATAAAAACGGTAGGCTATATGCTTACCGTTTTTCATTTGCAAACATATCGTTTACCATTGTTAAACATGGTATTTGTCTTTGCCAAAGATATGGTTTATTTAGTGAAAACTTATTATTTCAGATAAATAATAGAAGGTACATAGACAGAAATATTTGAAAGTATTAGCATTCGACAATAAAGTATTATTTTCATTTACAAAAAATATTTATCTTTGCACTATCTTAACCTAATTGATTTATGAAGAAGTATTTCGTTTTATTGGTATTAGTTCTTACCATCCTCCCCATATCTGCCCAGATTAGGGGAAACAACATTGTTGTCATTGTGTCTCCTGACCATCAAGATTGGAATTACAAGGTAGGAGAGAAGGCTACTTTCAACGTGCAAGTACTTAAATCAAGTACACTTGTAGATAATGTACAAGTGGATTATGAGGCAGGACCTGACATGTATCCTGAAGTGAAGAAAAGTACTACGCTGAAAGACGGAACGATGAAATATAGTGCTACGATGTCTAAACCTGGCTTTTACCGTTTCAAAGTGAAGGCACACGTAAACGGAAAGGAATATACGGGTATCAGCACTGCTGCCTTTTCACCAGAAAAACTACAACCTTACGCTCAATGTCCCAAAGACTTTGATGATTTTTGGAAGAAAGCCTTGGATGAAGCACGTAAGAATGACCTGAATCCGACGAAGACTTTATTGCCAGAGAGATGTACGAAGGATGTGAATGTATATGATGTGAGTTTTGTGAACAACAGATGGGGAAGCCGTATCTACGGCATTCTCTGTTTGCCAGTTAAGCCCGGTAAGTATCCCGCCTTGTTGCGCGTTCCTGGAGCTGGTGTTCGTCCTTACTCTGGTGACGTCTATACGGCTTCAAAAGGAGCCATCACTCTGGAAATCGGTGTTCATGGTATTCCCGTTACCATGCAGCAAAATGTTTATGATAGATTACTGGATGGTGCATTGAATGGTTATTGGGATTCAAATGTCGATGATCCCAATAAGAATGCTTACAAACGTATCGTCACGGGAGCCGTTAGGTCGGTTGATTACATAGCCTCTCTTCCTGAGTGGGATGGTAAGACGATTGGCGTAACAGGTGCTTCACAAGGTGGATTCCTGTCTATTGCCACTGCTGCACTTGACAAGCGCATCACCTTTATGGGTGCAGTACATGATGCGATGTGTGATTATGAGGCAGAAGCACATCACGTAGCAGGAGGTTGGCCACACTATTTCCTTTATGGAAAAGCCGATCAGAAAAAGATTGAAGGAGGGCGTTATTATGATGGCGTGAACTTTGCCCGTCGATTAACGTGTGATTGTTGGTTCTCGTTTGGGTATAATGACGAGGTTGTTCCACCAACATCGTCTTACGGAACATATAATATAGTAACTGCACCAAAGAAATTAAGCGTTTATCAACAAACCGCCCATTTCTGGTATCAGGAGCAATGGGATGAGTGGCAGAATTGGCTGTTGGAGAAAATGAATATCAATCAATAATGTATCTTATGACAAAATCGGTTTTAATGGCAATCATTGCCGCTACTATGGTTTCATGTAGCTCGCAAAAGGCCTCTACTACTAATGAAACAGGGGCAGAGACCCTTTTCAAACGATTGGATAGCTTGCACCAAAAAGGGTACATGTATGGTCACCAAGACGATCCGTTCTATGGATTGACATGGGAATGGGATGAAAACCGCAGCGACATTCTCGCTACAGTAGGCGATTATCCGGCTGTGATGGGTTTTGAATTGGGTGGAATAGAGATGGGCGACGCAAAAAACTTGGATAGTGTGCCCTTCAATCGTATTCGTCAGGAGTTGGTTGCACATGATCAACGTGGCGGAATCGTTACCATTAGCTGGCATCCCCGTAATCCTCTCACAGGAGGAACGGCATGGGACGTAGATAATAACCAAGTGGTAAAGAGCATCCTTCCTGGTGGAGCGGAGCATGAAAAGTTTGAACTATGGATGAAACGCATCGGTGATTTCATTGAGACGCTGAAGGATGAAAATGGCAAACCTATTCCCATCATCTTCCGTCCATGGCACGAGAACAATGGTTCTTGGTTCTGGTGGGGACAGAAATTGTGTACAGATGAGGAATTTCTCGGACTTTGGAACATGCTTCAGGATAATTTCAACAACCGTGGATTCAGCAATTTGTTGTGGAGCTATTCTCCTAACATTGACGGAACCATGACCGAAGAAACATTCTTGAAACGTTATCCAGGTAACGACCGTGTTTCCTTGATAGGCTTAGATGCTTATCAATGGGGAAAGGAAGAAGATTTTGTTAAGCAATTAACTGCTGACATGACCATGATCAGTAACTTTGCCAAGAAAAACGATAAGCTCTACGCTCTTACTGAATGTGGATTTAAGAACATTCCAGACTCTACGTGGTGGACACGTGTGCTGATGCCTGTCTTGGATCAATTCAAGCCATCTTATTTCTTAACTTGGAGAAATGCCAAACAAGAGTATTTTGCTCCAGATCCCAACCAAGTAAGTGCGGCAGACTTCAAGAAACTCTATGAAAAGGAAAATTCTCTGTTCTTAAAGGAAATCAAAAACAAATAAAATACAATAAAATGACAGATTTTGAAAAGAAAGTAGCAGCTCTCAAAGCTCATCATGAAGAGTTGTTAAGCAAAAAGAATGAGCCAATGGAGTGGGGGAACGGTATCTACGAAAAGTATAAGAATCCCATTCTTACCGCAGAACATACTCCATTAGAGTGGCGGTATGATTTCAATGAAAAGGATAATCCTTACCTGATGCAACGCATCATGATGAATGCTACCCTAAACTCTGGAGCCATCAAATGGAATGGCAAGTATCTGTTGGTTGTTCGTGTGGAAGGTGCCGACCGTAAGTCGTTCTTTGCCGTTGCTGAGAGTCCTAACGGTATCGACAATTTCCGTTTTTGGGATGAACCAATCACGATGCCTGATGACGTGATTCCAGCCACCAACATCTACGACATGCGACTTACCGCTCACGAGGATGGATGGATTTATGGCGTGTTCTGTGCAGAACGTCATGATGACGCACAACCTGGCGATTTAAGTGCTGCTACGGCAACAGCTGCCATTGCTCGCACGAAAGACTTGAAGACATGGGAACGTCTGCCAGACTTGAAGAGCAAGAGTCAGCAACGTAACGTGGTTCTTCATCCTGAATTTGTCGATGGTAAATATGCTTTCTATACTCGTCCACAAGATGGCTTCATTGATACAGGTTCTGGTGGCGGTATAGGCTGGGCTTTGGTTGACGACATCACTCATGCCGAGGTGAAGGAAGAGAAGATTATCAACCCTCGTCACTACCATACCATCATGGAAGTAAAGAATGGTGAAGGTCCTCATCCCATCAAGACAGATCGTGGATGGTTGCATTTGGCACACGGAGTACGTGGCTGTGCCAGTGGTTTGCGTTATGTATTATATATGTATATGACCGCTCTCGACGATCCCACTCGTGTCATTGCCCAACCAGGAGGATATTTCCTCGTTCCCGAAGGATGGGAATATATTGGTGATGTGATGAACGTGGCTTTTGCTAACGGTTGGATTGCAGACGAAGACGGAAAAGTATTCATTTACTATGCGTCAAGTGACACGCGTATGCACGTGGCAACTTCTACCATAGACAAGCTCATCGACTATTGCATGAATACGCCTGAGGATGGATTAACAACGTCTGCATCTGTGGAGACCATCAAGAAACTTATCGCAAAAAACAAGAACATATAATATGGTTTCGTTAAAAGAAAAAATAGGCTATGCGCTTGGTGACGCTGCCGCTGGTGGTATTACGTGGAAAATCATGTCTATTGCCTTTCCACTTTTCTTCACCAATGTTTTTGGACTGACTGTTGCTGATACGGCAACCTTGATGCTGATTGCACGTATGTTTGACGTGGTGACCGACCCGCTCATGGGTAGTTTGGCTGACCGTACGCAATCACGATGGGGAACGTATCGTCCTTGGCTTATCTTTGGTGCAGTTCCATTGGGTCTTATCTTTGCGTTGTTGCTGTACACTCCCGATTTCGGTCCGGTTGGTAAGCGCATCTATGCCTACACTCTGTATCTGCTGATGATGGCTGTCTATACAGCTGTCAACGTTCCTTACGGTTCGTTGCTTGGCGTGATGACCGACAATGACAATGAGAAAAACCAATTCTCTTCTTTCCGTATGGTGGGAGCTTACGCAATGGGATTTATCACCTTGCTTTCCTTCCCATATCTGCAAAAGATGGTTGGCGGTTCTGACGCTCATCAATATGCTGTACTTGGTGCAGGATTCGGCTTGTTGGCAACGCTCATGACATTGGCGTGCGGATTCTTAACCAAGGAACGTCTCAAGCCGGTACGTGCCGAGAAGTTTTCTTTCCGTCCGTTCGTTGACTTGTTCAAGAACAAGCCTTGGATTTACCTCACCCTCATTGGTATCTGTACCAATTTCTTCAATGGTTTCCGTTATGCAGTAGCTGGTTATCTGCTCGAATATTGCTTACATGGAGACGTTACGGTAAGTGGATTGATTATCAATTACACGGTGTTTATGACCTTCGGTGAAGTAACCTGTATGATTTTCGGTGGTGTTTCTCCAAAGTTTACAGAATGGGTTGGCTCTAAATGCAAGGCATTTACCATAGCTGCATTGATTTGTGTGGTATTTTCCGTGGCATTCTTCTTCATTCCCATGGATCCAGCGTACATTTGGGTAATGGTTGCCGTAGTGGTTCTTACATCTGTTGGCGTTGGTTTGTACTCACCATTGCTTTGGTCTATGTATGCAGACGTTGCCGACTATGCTACAGAGAAAAACGGAACATCTTCTACGGGTCTTATTTTCTCGTCTGGTACGATGGCTCAGAAGTTTGGAACGGCTATCTCAGGTTCACTTGTTGCCTTGTTCCTTGGTTTATCAGGATTTATTTCTGGAACAGACCCAGTAACAGGACAAACCATTATTACCATTACTAATGAGGAATCAGTGAGAAGCATGATTTGGTCATTGTTCTCTTTGTTCCCAGCTGCTATCGCTCTGATAATGGTTTATTTGATTTATAAATATCCTATCAAGAAATAAGATGTGTAAGATAGAAACGTTGAAACAAGAAATGCAGGATGTACTCACTCAAAACATCCTGCCTTTTTGGCTCAATAAGATGGTTGACCATGAGAACGGAGGATTTTATGGTCGGATGGACGGACATGGTGTTTTATTTCCTCATGCAGAAAAGGGTGCTATACTCAATGCTAGAATACTTTGGGCGTTTTCTGCAGCCTATCGTGTCTTGCATCATCCAGAATATCTTGAAGCAGCTAAAAGAGCAAAAGACTATATCTTTGAACATTTCATTGATAAAGAACATGGTGGTGTCTATTGGAGTGTTGATTATAAAGGAAATCCTCTTGACACGAAGAAACAGTTCTATGCCATTGGCTTTGTCATTTATGGGATGTCTGAATTTGCTCGTGCTACTGGCGATCGTGAGGCATTAGAATGCGCATTGCAATTATTCGAGTGTATAGAAGAACATGCTTTTGATCATGAAAACAATGGGTATATCGAAGCTTGTAGTCGAGATTGGAAACCTATTGCAGATATGCGTTTGTCGGAACTTGATGCTAACTATCCCAAGTCACAGAATACTCATTTGCATATCATAGAACCCTACACCAATTTATTCCGTTGTTTAAAGGAATTACAGGCTTCTGAATCATGCAATTATGTGCCTGCAATCGGAGCTGTGCTTCCTGTTACTATCACCGTTCCAAATGAAACAATCAATAGGGTAGAGGCAGCCTTGCGCAATCTCATATTCATATTTACGGATAAAATATTGAATCCTGAAACCCATCATCTGGATCTTTTCTTCGAAAATGATTGGACTCGTGGAGCTGGACAATTGGAGAGTTATGGACATGATATTGAATGTTCTTGGCTAATGCATGAAGCCGCTTTGGTACTCGGCGACAAAGATGTTTTAGCTAAAGTTGAACCCATCGTCCAACTTGTTGCTAAAGCATCAGAGAAAGGTCTCAATCCCGATGGTTCTATGATTCATGAGGCAAATCTTGACACTGGGCATATAGATAGCGATTTGCATTGGTGGGTTCAAGCTGAAAATGTTGTAGGATGGTTTAACATTTATCAACATTTCGGTAATCAATCGGCTTTGGAAAAAGCATTGGCTGGTTGGCAATATATTAAGGATTATCTTATAGACTATAAAGACGGTGAATGGTATTGGAGTCGTCACAAAGATGGTTCACTTAATATGGACGATGACAAAGCAGGATTCTGGAAATGTCCTTACCACAACAGTCGTATGTGTCTGGAACTGATAGAAAGAATGAATTAATTCTCCCTTATAATTCATTAACAAACCTCGACCATCCGAAAGGAATTTCGCATGGCCGAGGTTTTGTTATTGTTTTTTTGAGGATGTTCTATAATTAAACCACCACCATAGAAATGTCAGTAAAAAGTCACAAAAACGGCTTAAAATACGGCGTTTTTTTCAATTAAGCTTTCCGTGGCTACAAAAAACCTCGTTTTTTTGCATTTTTATATTTATTTGATATACAGCGTGTTATTAAATAATGGCATTTTCTGATGAATGAAAAACAGGCATTTATAGGCATAAAAACCATGTTTTTGGAACTCGTAAACATATTATTTGAGCATAATAACTATATGAGTTACGCTCGTAACTATATATTTGGCGTTCGTAACTCATATAGTTATGAGAAAAAACACATTATTTCATCACTCAAAATACAATATTTGGTCTTCGTATTTTCTGGAACAAGAAAAATGGTGGATGCTTTTTTGTCAAATATAATTATAGTTTATTACCTATAAACATAAATTTTACATAATCGGCATTATGATAAATAAGAAAAGATTATTATCTAACAATTAAGAAAATATTAGAGACAGAATGTTTATAATGTAAAAAAATATAAGTATCTTTGCAAAAAATTTTCTCTTACCCACTATTGTTGGAGAATTATAAACAAAATCGAAGAATAACACCGTTATAAGATAATGAAAGTTTTAAAGTTTGGCGGAACGTCAGTTGGATCTGTAGATAGTATTCTTAGCTTAAAGAAGATTGTTGAGGATGAAGCAACAAATCAGGAAATTGTTGTCGTTGTGAGTGCATTAGGTGGAATCACCGATAAATTAATTGCCACTTCTAATCTGGCACTCAAAGGTGACGAATCATGGAAAGATGAGTTTGACGGTATTGTCAAACGACATCACACGATGATAGACACCATCATTACCGATACAAGCAAGTCGAAAGAATTAGTAAAAATCATCGACTCACTGTTTGAGCAATTACACAGCATTTTCTACGGTGTTTTCTTGATTCACGATTTAAGCAAGAAAACTATGGACGCAATCGTTAGCTATGGCGAACGACTGAGTTCTTATATCGTAACAGCCTTGATTCCTGGTGCCGTGAGAAAAAATTCCCGCGATTTCATCAGAACTGAAAAGAAAAACGGTAAGCATACGCTCGACAGCGAACTAACTTATCGCCTCGTGCGTGAGTCTTTCCAAGACTTGCCAAGGATTTCTATCGTTCCAGGATTTATTGGTCGCGACCGTAAGACAATGGAAACCACCAACTTAGGACGTGGTGGTAGTGATTACACCGCTGCCATTATCGCTGCTGCATTAGATGCTGAAATCCTTGAGATTTGGACTGATGTTGACGGTTTCATGACCGCTGACCCCAAAATCATCAAGACTGCATATACCATCAACGAATTGAGTTATGTGGAAGCGATGGAGCTTTGCAACTTTGGAGCCAAAGTGATTTACCCTCCTACCATCTACCCCGTTTGCGTCAAGAACATTCCCATCAAGGTCAAGAATACATTCAACCCACAAGGTGCAGGAACAATCATCAAGGAAAAGATTGACAACGACCAGAAACCTATCAAGGGTATTTCGAGCATTAGCGGCACTACGCTGATTACGGTGACAGGTCTTTCCATGGTAGGTGTGATTGGCGTTAACCGCAGAATCTTCACCACCCTTGCTGACAACGGCATTTCCGTGTTCTTAGTTTCCCAAGCATCTTCAGAAAACTCTACGTCTATTGGCGTGAGAGACGAAGACAAAGACGAAGCTATCCGAGTATTAAACAATGAGTTCTCCAAGGAAATAGAGACTGGCGCCATGTTCCCCATGATGGCAGAGAGCAATCTTGCCACCATCGCCATTGTCGGCGAAAACATGAAACACACGCCTGGTATCGCCGGTAAGTTGTTTGGTACGTTGGGAAGAAGTGGTATCAGCGTTATCGCGTGTGCTCAAGGAGCATCAGAGACCAATATCTCTTTCGTTGTTGACGGCAATTTCTTACGTAAGTCGCTCAACGTATTGCACGATTCGTTCTTCCTTTCTGAATACAAGGTGCTCAATTTGTTCATCTGTGGTGTAGGAACCGTAGGAAGCAAGCTCATCGAGCAAATTCGTTCCCAGTATGAAGAACTAAAACAACATAGTAGGTTGAAGTTGAACGTGGTTGGTATTGCCACGTCTAAGAAAGCCATCTTCTCACGAGATGGAATAGACCTTGACAACTATCGTGAGGCATTGGCAGCATCAAGTTCAAACGTGGAAACACTTCGCGACAGCATTATCAACATGAACATTTTCAACAGTGTTTTTGTAGATTGTACGGCAAGCAAGGAGATTTCCGCACTTTACCAAGTCTTCTTAGAGCATAACATCAGCGTGATTGCAGCCAACAAGATAGCCGCATCGTCTGCTTACGAAGATTACGTGAAGTTGAAACAAACAGCCTTGACACGTGGTGTGAAATTCCGTTTCGAGACAAATGTTGGAGCAGGATTACCTATCATCGGAACTATCAACGACTTGCGCAATTCCGGCGACAAGATACTGAAGATTGAGGCTGTGCTCAGTGGAACGCTCAACTTCATATTCAATGAGCTCTCCCCCACCGTTCCGTTCTCTAAAGCCGTGCGCATGGCTAAAGATGAAGGATATAGTGAACCTGACCCACGTATCGACTTGAGCGGAAAAGACGTGGTGAGAAAGTTGGTCATCTTGGCAAGAGAGGCTGGTTATCGTGTAGAGCAAGAAGACGTAGAGAAACACCTGTTTGTTCCCGATTCATATTTTGAGGGAACGTTGGACGATTTCTGGAAAAACCTGCCTCAGTTGGATGCTGATTTCAACAAACGCCTTGAAAGAATGAATGCTGAGAACAAGCGTTGGAGATTTGTTGCCAAACTGGAAAACGGAAAGACAAGTGTACAACTTTGTGAGATAGAGAACGGCCATCCTTTCTACAATCTGAAAGGAAGCAACAACATCGTGTTGCTTACCACAGAGCGTTACAAAGAGTTCCCCATGCTCATTCAAGGGTACGGAGCCGGAGCCAGCGTTACGGCTGCGGGAGTTTTTGCCAATATCATGTCAATAGCCAATATATAAATTAGACTTTCATGAAACACATTATTATATTAGGAGACGGTATGGCCGACCATGCGATAGAGCGACTCGGCGGTAAGACTCCTTTGCAATTTGCCCAAACGCCATACATGGATAAGTTGGCAAGCGAAGGCAGATGTGGCAGAGTGGTTACCGTTCCAGAGGGATTCAGTCCTGGCTCAGAAGTTGCCAATACAGCCATACTCGGTTACGATTTAAATGAAGTGTATGAGGGAAGAGGTCCCTTAGAAGCTGCATCTATCGGTTACGAAATGGAAGCAGACGACTTGGCTCTTCGCTGCAATATCATTTCCCTGAAAGACGGAAAGATTATCACCCATAATGGCAGCAACCTGCAAACGGAAGACGCACGGATATTGATTGATTATCTCAACGAACATTTGGGTAACGACCGTGTACGATTTATCTCTGGCATTCAATATCGCCACTTGCTTGTCATCAAAGGAGGCAACAAAAACATTGAATGCGCCCCACCCCACGACCATCCCAATGAGGAATGGAAGGGATTGTTGGTGAAACCCATCAATAACGCGACAGACGAACACCCTACCCTGCTCTCCGCACAAGAAACAGCAGACATGCTGAACGACTTGATTTTGAAATCACAACCTTTGCTCGAAGCTCATATATATAATAAGGAACGCGCAAAGGAAGGCAAATTGACGGCTAATTCCATTTGGCCGTGGAGTGGTGGATATCGTCCTTCCATGCAACCCATCACTTCCATCTATCCACAAATCAAGAGCGGTGCTGTCATTACCGCCGTTGACTTGATTCGAGGCATTGGCCACTATGCTGGTTTACGCACCATCAACGTGAAAGGAGCCACTGGTCTTGCTGATACCAATTATGAAGGAAAAGCACAAGCAGCCATTGACGCATTGAAGACAGATGATTTTGTCTTCGTACATGTAGAGGCAAGCGACGAGGCTGGTCATGATGGCGACTTAGACTTGAAGATTAAGACCATTGAATACTTAGACAGTAGAATCATTCAACCAATCTACGAGGCTGTAACACAATTCAATGAACCCGTTTGCATCGTGGTGCTGCCCGATCATCCTACCCCCGTGGAAATTCGTACTCACGTAAGCGAGCCCGTTCCATTTCTTGTATGGCATCAGGGAATAGAACCTGATGAAGTGAAAAGATACGATGAGGTGAGTTGTGTGTCAGGTAGTTTTGGCTTATTGAGATTACAAGAGTTCATGCTAACATTGATGAAAATAGAATAACCATGAAATATTACAGTACAAACAAGAATGCTCCTATAGCCGATTTGCACAAGGCTGTAGTAAAGGGATTGGCAGAAGACAGAGGCTTGTATATGCCTGAGCAAATCAAGAAGTTGCCCCAGTCGTTCTTCGACCATATCCAAGACATGTCTTTCCAAGAATTATCCTACGTTGTGGCTGATGCCTTCTTCGGTGAGGATGTGGAAAAGGAAGCCTTGAAACAGATTGTTTACGATACATTGTCGTTTGAGACTCCTGTAGTGCAAGTTGACGAACGTATCTATTCTTTAGAGCTTTTCCATGGTCCTACATTGGCTTTCAAGGATGTAGGTGCTCGTTTTATGGCTCGTCTGTTGCAATATTTCATTCGTCAAGAGGGCAACGAGCAGGTAAATGTGCTGGTAGCTACTTCTGGTGATACGGGATCAGCTGTGGCGAATGGCTTCTTGGGAGTTGACGGAATCCATGTCTATGTATTATATCCCAAAGGGAAGGTCAGCAAGATACAAGAGAGCCAGTTTACCACATTAGGCAAAAACATCACTGCCATTGAGGTAGATGGAGTGTTTGACGATTGTCAGGCATTGGTGAAGAGTGCTTTTATGGATGAGGAACTCAACAAGCACATGAAGTTAACGTCTGCCAATTCCATCAACGTAGCTCGATTCCTGCCCCAGGCATTTTATTATTTCAACGCCTACGCACAGATGAAGAAGTTGGGTAAGGCTGACCAATTGGTGATGTGTGTACCAAGTGGTAATTTCGGAAACATCACGGCTGCTTTGTTCGGCCATCAGATGGGACTTCCCATCAAGAGATTTATCGCTGCCAACAACGCCAATGACATCTTCTACAATTACTTGCAAACGGGAATCTACGACCCCAAGCCCAGCAAGCAAACATTAGCCAATGCTATGGACGTAGGTAATCCCAGCAATTTCGCACGTATCTACGACCTCTACGGAGGTTCGCATGAGAAAGTGACAAGTCTGATCTCTGGCGCAACTTACTCCGATGACCAAATTCGCGAGACCCTGTTGTCGTGCTATCAACAAACGGGATACATACTTGACCCACATGGTACTTGTGGTTATCGTGCCTTACAAGAGGGCTTGCAAGAGGGCGAATATGGCGTTTTCTGCGAAACGGCTCATCCCGCAAAGTTTAAGGAAACCGTAGATTCCATCACTCATGGCGACGTAGAAATTCCCGAAAGACTGGCTGCCTTTATGAGAGGAAAGAAGGAGAGTGTACCTATGTCGAAAGACTTCAACGACTTCAAGGCATTCTTACTGTCGAAATGAAATAAATGAAGGCTGATGATGGCAGGTAAACCACGTCAGCCTCTTTTTTTTCAAAATCTCCAAGAATTTGTTGACAAATTAGTTGCTATTCAATATTTATTTAGTAAATTTGCAAAATAAAAGCAGTAATTTCATAAGACGTGATTCATATTACCTTGCCTATAACTGAGACGAGACGCCTAAGCTTCTATTTAGCAATGGAAGAGTATGTGGCTCGCTGTCTTGAAATTGCTGATGATTGCTTTTTCTTGTGGCAGGTAAATCCGTCGGTTATCTTCGGCAGAAACCAATTGATAGAAAACGAAGTAAACTTAGATTACTGCAAGGCTAATCAGATAGAGACATATCGCAGGAAGAGTGGCGGTGGCTGCGTCTATGCAGACATGAGCAACGTGATGTTTTCGTATATCACACACGATGAGAACGTGAATCTCACGTTTAATCGTTACATCAACCTCCTGGTCTTCATGCTTTTCAAATTGGGCATCGATGCAAAAGCCAATGGGAGAAATGACATTCTGATTGACGGGAAAAAAGTGTCGGGCAATGCGTTCTATCACATACCTCATCATAGTATCGTACACGGAACGATGTTGTATGATACCAATATGCAACACATGGTGGGAAGCATCACACCGACCAACGAGAAACTTGTCAGTAAAGGTGTGGAAAGTGTTCGCCAGCGCATTGCCTTACTCAAAGACTACACCACTCTGTCTTTGGAAGAATTGAAGGCATTTGCCATTCATCAACTGTGTAACGATTCCTTCTCTCTCAACGAGAAAGATGTCACGCAGATTGAACAAATTGAAAAGGAATATCTCACGGATGAGTTTATCTATGGTCGTAATCCGCGTTATTCCATCGTCAAGAAACATCGGTTGGAAGGTGTGGGCGACTTTGAAATAAGGATTGAACTGAAGAACCAAATCATCAAGCAGGTCAATATCATGGGCGACTTCTTCCTTCTTGGAGACATTGACAAAGAATTACTCATGCCTCTGCGCAACGTTGCTTACAATCAGGAAGCCGTGAGCCAAGCCCTCCCCCACTCTGTGAGTGACATCATCATGAATCTTAATAAAACTGACTTATTATATATTTTATTTAAAGACTAAAGATTATGGAGAATAAAAAAACTTGTCTCTATGACAATCATGTTGCGTTAGGCGCACTTATGTCGCCATTTGGTGGGTTTATCATGCCCATCCAATATTCCTCTATCATCGACGAGCATAATGCCGTAAGACAACATTGTGGCGTTTTCGATGTATCACACATGGGAGAGGTCTTCGTTACTGGTAATGATGCAGAAAAATTTGTCAACCATATTTTCACCAATGATATTTCTAATGCCCCTGTCGGACAGATATTCTATGGAATGATGCTTTATCCGAATGGTGGTACGGTAGATGATTTGTTGGTTTACAAGATGGGTGAGAACAATTTCTTCTTGGTAATCAATGCTGCCAACATTGACAAAGACGTGGAATGGATTCTTCAACATGCAAAAGACTATGACGTAAACATCGACCATTGCTCAGATAGATACGGTCAATTGGCTGTTCAGGGTCCCGAAGCAGAGGCTGTCGTCGAGGAAGTATTGGGGGTGGCCTGCAAGGAACTGGTCTTCTATACGACAAAGACATTGGTCATTGACGGTGAGGAAATCATTGTCAGCAGAACGGGTTATACGGGTGAAGACGGATTTGAAATCTATGGTTCGCACGCATTGATTGTCAAGATGTGGAACCAATTGATGGAGAGTGGCAGATGTAAGCCCTGTGGTCTTGGTTGCCGAGATACATTGCGTTTCGAGGTAGGACTTCCTCTCTATGGCGATGAGTTGAGCCAAGACATTTCTCCAGTGATGGCTGGTTTGGGAATGTTCTGCAAACTCAACAAAGAAGAGTTTATCGGTAAGGAAGCGCTTGTTGAACAAAAGAGCAATGGTGTTGCCAAGAAATTAGTTGGAATAGAGCTTCAAGACAAGGCTGTTCCCCGTCATGGTTACGCTGTCATAAAAGATGGAAACGTCATTGGTGAGGTAACGACAGGCTACCATTGCATCTCTGTTCCCAAGAGCGTGTGCATGGCTTTGGTTGATTCACAATTTGCAACGTTGGGCACGGAGGTGGAAATTCAAATCCGCAAGAAGACATTCCCCGGCGTTGTGGTGAAGAAACGTTTCTATGACAAACATTACAAGAAATAAATCAAATCAATATTCATATCAACTATTTATCAATAAAGATTATGGCAAAGATAGAAGAAGGACTCTATTATTCTGAGTCGCACGAGTATGTAAGGGTTGAAGGCAACTTCGGTTATATTGGAATCACCAACTACGCACAAAACGCATTGGGTAATGTGGTGTATGTAGATGTGCCTGAAGTAGATGACGAAGTAACTGCCGGAGAGGAGTTTGGTGCTGTGGAAAGCGTGAAGGCTGCCAGCGACCTGATTTCACCTGTCAGTGGCACGGTGGTGGAAGTGAACGAAGCTCTCGAAGATGAGCCCGAATTGTTGAATCAAGATGCGTTTGCCAACTGGATTATCAAGGTGGAAATGACCGACGCAACTGAACTTGACAACTTGATGGATGCTGCCGCATATCAAGAACTATGTGAGAAATAAGCAATTTTTATCTTAGTAAGATGTATAAATACTTTCCGCATACAGCAGAAGATACTGCGCAAATGTTGGATAAGATCGGCATTCAGTCGTTAGACGATCTCTATGCCGACGTACCAGAGTGTATCCGTTTCCGTAAGGAATACAATTTGCCCGAGGCTCTCAGTGAGATAGAGGTGCGCCAAATGTTCAATGATTTGGCTCAAGGCGTTACTCCATTGAAGGTGTTTGCAGGTGCCGGCATTTATGATCATTATGCTCCTTCCATTGTGAAGAACATCATCGAGCGCTCTGAGTTCCTGACGAGTTACACTCCGTATCAAGCTGAAATATCGCAAGGCACCTTGCATTATATTTTCGAGTACCAGAGCATGATGGCAGAACTGACCAACATGGATATTTCCAACGCTTCCATGTATGATGGTGCAACAGCTACTGCCGAAGCTGTGCTGATGGCTTATCATGCTGGAAAGAAATGCACGAAGGTGTTGGTCAGCGAAACCGTTGACCCCAAAACCTTGAGGGTAATCAATACCTACGCCAAATATCACGGAATAGACATCGAGATGGTTCGCCAACATGATGGCGTTACTGACCAAGCAGATATGTGTGAGAAACTGGAACAAGGGGGCGTAGCTGGCGTAGTGTTGCAAATGCCAAACTACTATGGCATTGTGGAAGACTATAGTGGCTTCGCTGATGCTATCCACGCCAAGAAAGCATTGATGATTATCAATGGTGTGGCTGCCGACTATTCCATTTTGAAAACTCCTGGAGAATGGGGCGCAGACATTGCCGTTGGCGATGGACAGAGCTTAGGTATTCCCATGAGTTTCGGTGGTCCTGGCATTGGCTATATGTGTTGTTCCGAAAAACTCATACGTAAAATGCCTGGCAGAATCGTAGGAATGACCAAGGATAATAGAGACCAACGGGCATTCGTGCTGACTCTCCAAGCGCGTGAGCAACATATCCGCAGGCAAAAGGCTACGTCAAACATCTGCTCTAACCAAAGTCTGATGGCTCTCTACGTGACGATTTACATGGCTGTCATGGGTAAGCAAGGACTGAAGGAGGCTGCCGAGCTTTCTTATGCCGGTGCTCACTATCTCTGTCAGAGATTGTTAGAGAACAAGCATTTCACGTTGACATACAATCAGCCATTCTTCAATGAGTTCTGTGTTACCTTCGACGGCGACATTGCCCAGTTCCAACAGATATGTATGGAGAAAGGATTCCTGGCTGGCGTTCAAGTAGATGCTGACACCTTGATGTTTGCCGTTACCGAACAGCGCACCAAGGCTGAGATAGACGAACTCGTCAACATTATTGCAACCATCACATCAACCAAAGATTAATCATTATGAACAATAGATTATACGGAAATCTCATTTTTGAGTTGTCAAAATCTGGTCGCAAAGGTTACTCTTTGCCCAAGTATGATTATGGTTTCCATACAGAAGAGTTGCCTGAAGTGCTTCGTAGAAAGCAGGAGGCTGAACTGCCTGAATGTGATGAGTTGACAGTTGTTAGGCACTATACCAATCTGAGTCACAATAATTTTGGTGTGAATGACGGATTCTATCCCTTGGGTAGTTGCACGATGAAATACAATCCCATCATCAATGAGGAGATTGCCAATATCGATACTTTTGCCAATATCCATCCCATGCAACCTGTTGAGACTTGCCAACCGATGTTGAAGATGTATTCCGACTTGCAACGTGCTTTGGCAGAACTGACGGGATTGAGCGAGTTTACGCTGAACCCATGTGCCGGAGCGCATGGTGAACTGACGGGATTGATGATTATCTGCGCATACCACCGTAAAAACGGACAGTTGGACAGGAAGAAGGTGTTGATTCCTGATTCTGCCCACGGCACGAACCCTGCCTCTGCTGCCGTTTGCGGACTGGATGTTGTGGAGGTGAAGAGTCTTCCCGACGGAACGGTTGACGTGGAGGATTTACAATCACTCGTTTCGCATCATGGCTCAGAGATTGCTGCCATGATGATGACCAATCCTAACACGCTGGGAATCTTCGAGAGAAACATTCCCACGATTGCGAAGATGATTCACGATTGTGGCGGACTGATGTATTATGATGGAGCCAATCTCAATCCGATGCTTGGCGAATGTAGGCCTGGTGACATGGGATTCGACGTGATGCACATCAACCTGCACAAGACGTTCTCAACTCCTCACGGTGGCGGTGGTCCCGGTAGTGGTCCCGTGGGTGTACGTGTCGGATTGGAGGAGTTGCTCCCCACCCCACGCATCATATTCCACGAGGAATCAAATTGTTATTCCGTAGAGACCGACAACATGGATTACTCGATGGGAAGCATTGGTAATTTCTTTGGCAATTACGGCGTAATGCTCAAGGCTTATACCTACATCCTTTCTTTGGGTAAGACGCAGTTGAAGATGGTTGGACCATTGGCAACGCTGAACGCCAACTACATCAAGGAAAGTCTGAAGGACGTTTACGAACTTCCTATCGACGGGGTTTGCAAACACGAATTTGTTTTTGATGGATTGAAAGACAAATCCACGGGCGTTACCACGATGGATATTGCCAAGAGATTATTGGATTACGGCTATCATGCTCCCACCATCTATTTCCCTCTGCTCTTCCATGAGAGTTTGATGATAGAACCCACCGAGAGCGAAAGCAAGGAGACCATAGATGGCTTTATTGAAGTGATGCGTAAGATTGCTCAGGAAGCGATAGACAATCCCGAATTGTTGAAGTCGGCTCCTCACACCACTCCTATCGGAAGGGTTGACGATGTGTTGGCTGCCAAGCATCCTATCGTGACTTACCGTCAACTTGTTGCGGATCAGAACCAAGCATAATCAGAAGAAGACAATGGCTATTACAACAGATTTAATCATCATAGGCAGCGGCCCTGGAGGTTACAGGGCTGCTGACTATGCTGCTAAGAAGGGTTTGCAGGTCATCGTGGTGGAAGCTGCTCATGCGGGAGGTACGTGCCTGAATTGTGGATGTATTCCCACCAAGAGTCTTTGCCATGATGCAGAACTTGCCGACTTGGGATTGCCCGTGGATTTCGCTGCCATCATGCAACGCAAGCAACAGGTGGTAGAACAATTGCGTAGTGGTGTAGAGACCTTGTTGTCTCAACCTCACGTTACTCTCGTAAGGGGAAAGGCTGCTTTCAAGAATGCCAACACCATCGTCGTCAACGAAGAGGTATACCAAGCCAAAGACATCATCATTGCCACTGGCTCTCACGCCATCATGCCTTCCTCTATCGAGGGAATCCATCAAGCGCATGTGATGACGTCAACCGAATTGCTTGATATTGACCATGTTCCCCAAAGATTGTGTATCGTTGGTGCAGGAGTGATAGGTATGGAATTTGCCTCCGTCTTCAATAGCTTTGGCTCTGAGGTGGTGGTCATCGAGTTCATGAAGGAATGTCTTCCCAATATGGATGATGACATTGCCAAACGTCTGCGCAAATGTCTCGAAAAACGCGGCATCAAATTCTATCTGCAATCGGGCGTGAAGAAGATTGACGAGAAGCAGGTGGTGTTTGAATGTAAGGGAAAGGAAAACTCAATAGAGGCTGACACGGTTCTGATTGCCACCGGACGTGGTGCAAACACGGAAGGACTGAACCTCGATGCCGTAGGAATCAATTATTCCAGAAAGGGAATTGAGGTTGATGACAACATGCAGACCAACATTCCTCACGTCTATGCGATAGGCGACGTGAACGGCAGACAGATGCTTGCCCATGCTGCCACATTCCAGGGATTCCGCGCCATCAACCATATCCTTGGCAAAACAGACGCAATACGCTTCGACATCATGCCCGCTGCCGTGTTTACCACTCCTGAAGCAGCTTGCGTAGGTGTCACGGAGGGTTATTGCAAGGAGAATGGCATTGCCTATACTTGTCATAAGGGATATTATCGTGCCAATGGCAAGGCGTTGGCTATCAATGCCACGGAAGGTATGGTGAAATTGCTCACTGATGAAAACAACGTCATCATGGGTTGTCATATCTATGGTGCTCACGCATCCGACTTGACACAAGAGATTGCGGCACTCATGAATCACGGTACCACCTTAGACCGTCTGCACGACATCATTCACGCTCATCCCACGTTAGAGGAAATATTACAAGAATTAAACTAAAAACAAATATATGGAATCATTCTTTCGCACACACAAATACTTGGTTGAACATACAAACGCAACTGTTCGCAGAACATTAATGGATGAAATCAATTGGAATGATTCCATGATTGGCATCAAGGGAACGCGGGGAGTGGGAAAAACCACTTTCCTCCTGCAATATGCCAAGGAACACTTCAACGTCGAAGACCAGCAATGCCTTTACATCAACATGAACAATTTCTATTTTCAGGGGAAAGGCATTGCTGAGTTCGCGGGCGACTTCGTGAGTCGTGGCGGAAGGGTGTTGCTCATCGACCAGGTTTTCAAGCAACCTAATTGGAGCAAGGAGTTGCGCAAGTGTCACGACCTCTATCCTCAACTGAGGATTGTCTTCACGGGTTCCAGTGTGATGCGACTGAAAGAGGAGAATCCCGAACTCAACGGAATCGTGAAAAGTTACAATCTGCGTGGCTTCTCTTTCAGGGAGTTTCTGAACCTCCAGACGGGCAGTAATTTCCGAGCATACGACTTGGACGAAATCTTGTCTCGACATGAGAAAATCATCAAGGAGATTCTGCCCTGCCTCAGTCCGCTGAAGTATTTCAAGGATTATCTCCATCATGGTTTCTATCCTTTCTTCTTGGAACAGAGGAACTATGCTGAGAATCTGTTGAAAACGATGAATATGATGGTGGAAGTGGACATACTGCTCATCAGACAGATAGAACTGAAATATATCACTAAAATCAAAAAACTCTTTTACCAGTTGGCGGTGGATGGTCTGCAGGCTCCTAACGTCAGCCAATTGGCTTTAGACATCCAGACCAGTAGGGCTACGGTGATGAACTACATCAAGTATCTGGCAGACGCGCGTCTGATCAACATGATTTACCCCATTGGTGAGGAATTTCCCAAGAAACCCGCCAAGGTGATGTTGCACAATTCCAATTTAATGTATTCCATCTACCCCATCAAGGCTAATTTGCAGGATGCGATGGAGACCTTCTTTGTCAACTCTCTGTGGAAAGACCATATCGTCAACGATGCAGGCAAAGACCAGTTCTATATCGTTGACGGAACACGTAAGTTCAGGATTCACGATGCCAAGAGCGAGCATAAGATCAGGATGAACTCTGACGTGATTTACGCACGATATAATACAGAGGTGGGAAGAGACAACCAGATTCCCCTTTGGCTGTTTGGCTTTTTGTATTGATTTGTTTGTCAAGCACTCTGAAAGAGTGCCCCCATACATGCAGTGGGCGACTCCTTCAGAGTCGTTTTATCCATCCATCATCTATCCGTGGGTACTGCGCACCCACGGTTACTGATCGGTGACGCTTTCAGTGTCATTCCTATCCATCCAACCTTAGTTGCTCCGTGGCTACTACACACCCACGTTACTGATTGGTGACGTTTGAGCCCTGAAAGGGCATTAAGAACACAGGCAGGGGTGAAGCGTAGCGAAACCCCTGTAAGAAAGAGCCGTCAACATACCAAGTACTGAAGGTACGACAGAAATCCTGTCACCCCTATCGGGGCTTACAATAACAAACGCAATAATCTAATGTCAACAACTTATCATCCCCCCAAAATAAAATCTTCAATCCTCAATTTTCAATCTTCAATCTTTTAATTTTCAATCCTCAATCTTCAATCTTCAATCTTTTAATTTTCAATCCTCAATCTTCAATCTTCAATTATTATTGTCGAATTTGGCAATAAATTACCTCAAACATTTGTATATCTTAATAAAAAGCAGTATATTTGCGGTTGAAAATCTAAAACAAATGATTTAAATTTAAACGTTATACAAAAACATCATTAAAGTTTAACAAAATGGCTAAAGAAAAAAAGTTTATTACTTGTGATGGTAATGAAGCTGCTGCTCACGTGAGCTATATGTTCTCTGAGGTAGCTGCTATCTACCCTATCACTCCATCTTCGCCTATGGCGGAGCACGTAGATGAGTGGGCTGCACGCGGCCGCAAGAACCTTTGGGGACAAACGGTAAGCGTACAAGAGATGCAATCAGAGGGTGGTGCTGCTGGTGCATTGCATGGTTCACTCCAGGCTGGTGCATTGACAACAACCTTCACCGCTTCTCAAGGTTTGCTGCTCATGATTCCTAACATGTATAAGATTGCCGGTGAGATGCTTCCTTGCGTGTTTGATGTGTCTGCACGTACATTGGCTTCTCACTCTCTTTGTATCTTCGGTGACCACCAAGACGTGATGGCTTGCCGTCAAACTGGTTTCGCCATGTTCTGTTCTGGTTCAGTACAGGAAGTGATGGACCTCACAGCCGTTCCTCACCTTGCTTCTTTGAAGACGGAGATTCCTTTCGTCAACTTCTTCGATGGCTTCCGTACTTCTCATGAGTATCACAAGATTGAGGTGATGGATCAAGAGGAAATCGCTAAGCTCGTTGACCCAGCTGACGTGAAGCGTTTCCGTGACCGCGCCCTTACACCTGAGCGTCCTATGACTCGCGGTACCGCTGAGAATCCTGAGACATTCTTCACTCACCGTGAGGCTTGCAACGCTGCCTACGACAAGGTGCCTGAGTGTGTAGAGTACTATATGCAGAAGATTTCTGAAATCACGGGCCGTGAATATCACCTCTTTGATTATTATGGAGCAGAGGATGCAGACCGCGTAATCATCCTGATGGGTTCTGCTACAGAGGCTGCCCGCGAGGCTATCGACTATCTCACCGAACAGGGTGAGAAGGTGGGTATGGTTGCCGTACACCTCTATCGTCCATTCTCAGTGAAGCACTTGCTCGCTGCCGTTCCTAAGACAGCTAAGAAGATTGCCGTTCTCGACCGTACCAAGGAGCCTGGTGCAGAGGGTGAGCCTTTGTATCTCGACGTGAAGAGCGCATTCTATGATGTTGAGGACAAACCAGTTATCGTTGGTGGCCGTTATGGTCTCGGTTCTTCTGACACCACACCTGCCAAGATCATCGCCGTATTCAAGAACCTCGCTTTGAACGAGCCTAAGAACCACTTCACCGTAGGTATCGTTGACGACGTTACCTTCACTTCTCTCCCAGAGGAAGAGGAAATCGCAATGGGTGGAGCTGGTATGTTCCAGGCTAAGTTCTATGGCTTGGGTGCTGACGGTACCGTTGGTGCTAACAAGAACTCGGTGAAGATCATCGGTGACTCTACCGACAAGTATTGCCAGGCATACTTCTCTTACGACTCTAAGAAGTCGGGTGGTTTCACTTGCTCTCACCTCCGTTTCGGTGACACTCCTATCCGTTCTACCTACTTGGTAACTACTCCTAACTTCGTAGCTTGCCACGTTCAGGCTTACCTCCACATGTATGATGTTACCCGTGGATTGCAGAAGAACGGTACATTCCTGTTGAATACCATCTTCGAAGGCGAAGAGTTGGCTAACTTCATGCCTAACAAGGTAAAGCGCTACTTCGCTCAAAACAATATTACCGTTTACACCATCAACGCTACCAAGATTGCACAAGAGATTGGTTTGGGCAACCGTACCAACACCATCCTCCAGTCTGCATTCTTCCGTATCACAGGCGTTATCCCCGTTGACCTCGCCGTTGAGCAGATGAAGAAGTTCATCGTGAAGTCATACGGTAAGAAGGGTGAAGACGTGGTGAACATGAACTACGCTGCCGTTGACCGTGGTGACGAATACAAGGAGTTTGCTGTTGATCCCGCATGGGCTAACCTTCCCGATGACGCTGAGAAGGCTGACGACTCTCCCGCATTCGTAAAGGAACTCGTTCGTCCTATCAACGCACAGGCTGGTGACTTGCTGAAGGTATCCGACTTCGTGAAGTTCGACACCGTTGACGGTTCTTGGGCTAACGGTACAGCTGCTTACGAGAAGCGTGGTGTAGAGGCATTCGTTCCTGTATGGAATCCAGAAAACTGTATCCAGTGTAACAAGTGTGCGTTTGTTTGTCCTCACGCTGCCATCCGTCCATTCGTATTGGATGATGAGGAACTTGCCAAATTCGGATACCAAGGTCTTGACACCATTACCATGAAGGCTCCTGCCGCCATGAAGGGTATGCACTTCCGCATCGAGACATCTGTACTCGACTGCTTAGGTTGCGGTAACTGTGCTGACGTTTGTCCAGGTAATCCTAAACTGGGCAAGGCTCTCACCATGGTTCCATTCAACCCAGATGCAGAGGATATGAAGCAAGAGGCTAAGAACTGGGATAAGCTGGTGAACGAAGTTACTTCTAAGCAACACCTCGTTGACATCAAGAGCAACGTGAAGAATTCTCAGTTTGCACAACCATTGTTCGAGTTCTCTGGTGCTTGCTCTGGTTGCGGTGAGACTCCATACGTGAAGTTGATTTCTCAACTCTTCGGTGACCGTGAGATGATTGCCAACGCTACAGGTTGTTCTTCTATCTACTCTGCTTCTATCCCATCTACACCTTACACCACCAACGCCAAGGGTCAGGGTCCTGCATTCGATAACTCATTGTTCGAGGACTTCTGCGAGTTCGGTATGGGTATGGTACTGGGTAACAAGAAGATGAAGGAGCGCGTAGTGATGTTGCTCCAGGAAGCTTGCGAGAAGTGCGACGTTACTCCAGAGTACAAGGCTCTTGCTGAAGAGTGGATTGCCAACAAGGAAGATGCTGAGAAGACCAAGGAGATTGCTCCTAAGTTGAAGGCTGAGATTGATGCTTGCGCAGCCAAGGGTTGTGAGATTTGCAAGGAATTGCAGACCCTCGACCACTATCTCATCAAGCGCAGCCAGTGGATCATCGGTGGTGACGGTGCATCTTACGACATCGGTTACGGCGGTCTCGACCACGTGATTGCTTCTGGTGAGGATGTGAACCTCCTCGTACTCGATACAGAGGTTTACTCTAACACGGGTGGTCAGGCTTCTAAGGCTACTCCTCTTGGAGCTATCGCTCAGTTTGCTGCTCAAGGCAAGCGCATCCGCAAGAAAGACCTCGGTATGATTGCCACCTCTTACGGATATGTATATGTAGCTCAGGTTGCTATGGGTGCCGACAATGCACAGTGCTTGAAGGCTATCCGTGAGGCAGAGGCTTATCCAGGACCATCACTCGTGATTGCTTACGCTCCATGTATCAACCACGGATTGAAGATCAAGGGTGGCATGGGTCGTTCACAGGCTGAGGAAGGTCGTGCCGTTGAATGTGGCTACTGGCACTTGTGGCGTTACAACCCAGCTTTGGCTGAGGAAGGAAAGAATCCATTCTCTCTCGACTCTAAGGAGCCCGATTGGGATAAGTTCCACGACTTCCTCATGGGTGAGGTTCGTTACTTGTCAGTTAAGAAGGCTTATCCTAACGAGGCAGAAGAACTCTTCGCTGAGGCTAAGCGTATGGCACAGCTCCGCTACAAGAGCTATGTACGCAAGGCTAAGGAAGACTGGAGTGAATAATCGGGCAAGCTGAAAGCAATGAAGCCTTGCTTCAATTGCTGAGGTACAGCCGATTAACGAGGACAAATGTCCTCAATAATCACCCTTTCTATAATAAAAGGAGCATCCGTTTGGGTGCTCCTTTTTTGATGGTAAAAGATGAGCGCCTACCTACGTTGAACATTGAACATTGACCGTTGAACATTGAGAATTGAGCCCATTTGAAAAAGTCCCGAAGTGACGAAAGAACACAGGGAGGGGTGAAACCCCTTCAATGAATGCCCATCAACATACCCCATTGCTGTCTCTTACAGCAAGCTCATGCCGTTTGGTATATTATTGCCTAAACAATATAGCGGTGAGGGGAAATAAAGCCTGCCTGTAGGTAGGTGTCACGATGAATCATATCGCCTACCTATGGCAGAATTTTTAAGCCATACACGAGGAGGTTACACCAAGCGTAGTACCTATAGCCGTGAGAATAGAGAGCAAAATCTGAATGATAAATTTCCAAGTTTCCTTTTTCATGTCTGTGTTGGTTTTAAAGAAAGTAAGAAAGTTAGAGATAAGAAAGTAAGAAGAGAGAAGCATGAAGTAAGAAAGTTAGAAGCAAGAGATTAGTCTTTATGTTCAATGGTCAATGCTCAATGGTCAACGGTCAATGGTCAACAGAAAAGCATATCTCATGCTTCTTGCTTCTTACTTCTTACTTCTTACCCTTCACCACCTCCTTCACCGTCCACAGTGTAGATGTATTTCTCCCTCATTTGGGCGATGATGTTCAACTGTTGGCGGGTGAAAACACCAGTGGCACGAGAGCGGAGCTTAACGCTCGTAACGTTCTTCGAGGCGGTGAAATCCTCTGCCCTGTCAGCAGGTTTCGTCTCCAGTCCGAGGGAGAAGATGGCGAGGTCGGGAATTTTCACAGCCTTTCCGTCGAGAGCCAGCTCACGGATGCAGCTCACCATGTCTTTGAGGATTCCCGTAATCAATCCCTATGAGTAGGGAGAGTG